>WBZN01000240.1_pt1 | contig 64425 bp, 60 predicted proteins | sample 5204281 | NCBI WGS metagenome assembly WBZN01 (sample SAMN12344347, study PRJNA552823) | activated sludge metagenome | biome: Activated sludge suspended growth; feature: Nitrification reactor; material: Wastewater; isolation source: activated sludge from nitrification reactor of wastewater... | reverse complement strand
TCGGCTAAAAGCGCATTCGTGTTATAAATGCCTCGCTCCCGCAGGGTCCGGCTGGCTAGAGTTTCACGAAGCGGCTCGTACAAATCATGCGCAAACCACTTCTTACTCGCGGTAGGAAACCCCATTTTGTCTACTCTGCTCCGCACGGACTCGGGGATACGCCCTCTCATTCCTTCTCGGAGCACATACTTGTTCCATGGACCTCGCACCTTCCAATCGTCCGGCAGGCCGCACACAAATGACACGAGGCGATAGTCCAAGAACGGAAGTCGCGCCTCCACAGAATGAGCCATGGAATTGCGGTCTTCGATCCGCAGATAGAGGGGCAACGGAGCCGATACAACCGATTGTTTCAATGATGCCGACAATGCTGCCGAACCTGGGGGGAGATCTTCGCTGATAAAATGCTTGGTTAAATCTCTCGAAAACCATGGATTCTGACGTATACGCGTCTGCCTCCTGGTCTGGGCCCATGTGCGGTATCTGCCGATCCTGTACATTTCCCAGGAAAGGCAACGGCTTACCGCTGCAGTCATACGCGTGCGCGAGTTTCCTCCATGCGCCTCGGTATAGGCTGTCACAGCCTGCCACGCAGCACCCACACGTCCTTGCTGAAGAAGAGACACCCAATAATCCTGAAAATAGCTTGAATATCCCCCGATTGTTTCGTCCGCCCCCTGCCCATTCAAAACAACACGAATTCCATGTGAGGCTGCGAGACGCATGAGTTGATAGCCGACCACAGCCGTCATGGTATGCACAGGCTCATCCTGAAACCAGAGAACTTTGCGCAGATCATTCCACAGTTCAGCAGGGCTGGTTTCCAGCTGCCTGAGTTGGGCATGCGTTTGAACCAGGGTATCCGCAATATACTTCGACTCATCAAACTCTTTGGCCATATAACAAAAGGCCTGGAGAGACGCCGGTTGCGTTCCGGCACTTTCATCACGGTGGCGCGCGGCGGCGCAGATGATGGCCGTCGAATCGAGGCCGCCGGAAAGACACACTCCCACCGGCACGTCACTTCGCATACGGATACGGACTGAATCCTCGAAAAGGTCCGCAAAGGTCTCGGCTGGACTCGCAGTGACGGATTGTGGCAAGGCATCAAGTGACCAGAACCCCCATTGGTGCCATGTCCCGTCGAGCCCGACCTCAAATCCACTGCCCGGCGGAATCTGCTCAATTCCCTCGTAGAACGTCTCATTCCCGCTGTCGAGACGTCCTTCTAACAGGAACCTGGAAGCAGTTCGCCAGTTGATCCCTGGCCGATAGTACCCGGAAGCACGCAGCGCCTTAATCTCTGAGGCAAATTGTATCACCGTGTTATCACGGTTGCAGTAGAGCGGTTTGACCCCAAATCGATCACGTGACCCGAAAAGTCGTCGATGCCGGCGATCATAAATCACAAACGCCCACATGCCGTTCAGTTTCGGTAGGCACTCCCGGCCCCACTCTCGATACGCAGCAAGCAGGACTTCGCTATCTCCGCTCGACCGAAACTGATAACCCAATTGGCGAAGTTCCTCGCGGAGTTCGACATAATTGAAGATTTCGCCGTTGAAGACCAGAACGTACTGACCATCCTGACTGATCATTGGTTGATGACCGGCTTCGGACAAATCAAGAATTGAGAGCCGACGAAACCCCATTCCAACGGCACCATCCATATAGATACCGCCATCGTCGGGACCTCGATGAAGCAAGCTCTTGGCCATCCGTTCCACAGCCGCTCGCTCCACCGGCCGTCCATTGATCCCCATGGCAACTGCGATTCCACACATCGAAGTTTTTTGGCTCCTTATCGCCCGTCACAGATTGCTTGCGACACGCGAATCATTTCACAACAACCTGACGAAAATACTCCGTGGCTTTTCTGATACCATCCTCAAGTTCCACCTTAGGCTCCCAGCCCAGGAGACTCTTGGCTCGGGTGATGTCTGGGCGCCGAACCTTAGGGTCGTCGGCGGGAAGGGGCCGCTCTTCAATGACGCTTTTTGAACCGGTCAATTTCAGGATAATCTCCGCAATTCCACGAACCGTGAGTTCTCGCGGATTACCGATATTCACAGGATCGTGAATACTGTCAAATGCGGCGTCCGGCTTTTGAGTGAGAAATTTCGTGCGATCGGTGCGCTCTGCATGGGACTTGTCTGATTTCACCATCAACAATGCCACGATACCACGAACTAAATCATCGACATAGCAAAAGCTGCGGGTCTGAGAACCGTCACCAAACACGGTCAATGGTTTTCCCTGAAGTGCCTGCACGATAAAGTTTGACACGACACGACCGTCCTTGGGGCGCATTCTTGGCCCATAGGTATTAAATATCCGAACGATTCGAGTGTCGACCCCATGATAGCGGTGATACGCCATGGTCATCGCCTCAGCAAATCGCTTGGCTTCGTCATATACGCCCCGCGCACCTATGGGATTCACATTTCCCCAGTACGTTTCAGGCTGGGGATTCAGCAACGGATCACCGTACACCTCGGAGGTGCTGGCCAACAGGAAACGAGCGCCCTTGGCTTTGGCCAACCCTAATGCCTTATGCGTCCCAAGCGCACCCACTTTCAAGGTCGCGATTGGCATTTCGAGGTAATCTTGCGGACTGGCAGGAGATGCGAAGTGCATGACGGCATCTAGCTGCCCATCCACATGCAGATAGTCGCAGACATTGTATTTCACAAAACTGAATTTTGGGTTTCCAATCAAGTGCGCAATGTTCTCGGCGCGCCCCGTGATCAAATTATCAAGTGCAATGACATCGTGGCCTTGTCCGACCAGAAGCTCAGACAGATGACTACCAAGAAACCCCGCGCCACCCGTAATCAAAATTCTCATGAATCGTTCCCTCCTTCGTGTTCCATAGACTATTCTTAATCGAGTTCAAACTCTTTCTTCCAATCAGAATCACCCTCCAGCGGCTTTTGCTCCGCTTTCATCAAGACGCAATTCTCCAGCACAAGCACATCCATTTCCGTCCGCATGAAGCAGCGGTAGGCATCCGCAGGTGTGCTGACAATCGGCTCACCTCGCACATTAAAAGATGTATTGACCAGCACTCCGTGGCCAGTCTTTGCTTCAAAGGCCTTCAGTAACGCGTAGTAGCGGGGGTTTGTGTCTTGATGTACGGTTTGAACCCTGGCTGAGTAGTCGAGGTGAGTGACGGCAGGGATGTCAGATCGTGGAATATTCAACAACTCAATTCCCCATAACCCATCTTGCGCTGAACTGATCGGGAGGCGTCGCTTCTCGGCGACGGGAGCCACCAGCAACATGTACGGACTGTCCGCGTTTAGAACGAAATAGTCGGATACGCGTTCACGCAACACTGACGGCGCAAATGGACGAAACGATTCGCGATATTTAATCTTGAGATTCATCACCGACTGCATGTCCCTATTGCGGGCATCTCCCAGAATGCTGCGTCCCCCCAGGGCACGAGGACCGAATTCCATCCGTCCTTGCAGCCAGCCGACAACCTTTCCTGCGGCAAGCTCCTCGGCCACTCGGGCATACAAATGATCTTCATCCAGTCTGACATAAGGGGCTTCAACTTTTTTCAAATAAGCTTCGATTTCTTCATTGGTATGCGAGGGCCCTAGATACGATCCTTTGATGCTGTCTTTTCCCGGAACCACTTTTCGGGGTTGTTGTTCATACTGATGCCACGTCGTCAATGCGGCGCCCAGCGCACCGCCGGCATCACCTGCCGCCGGTTGTATCCAGAGTCCCTTGAACGGGCCTTCTCGAAGAATACGTCCATTCCCCACACAGTTCAGTGCGACTCCACCCGCCATGCACATATAGTCCACGCCGGTCTCGCGATGCAGAGTACGCGAGAGGCGCAGCATCACCTCTTCCGTGACTTCCTGGACCGAGCGCGCCAAATCCATCTCGCGCTGGGTCAGCTTCGATTCCGGCTTGCGTGGCGGTCCACCAAAGACTTTATCGAAGTTATTGCCGGTCATGGTGAGACCGGTACAATAATTAAAATAGTCCATATTCAAGCGGAACGTCCCGTCTGGCTTCAGATCCAACAAATGCTCGTAAATAGCCTTCACGTATTTCGGCTCACCATAGGGAGCAAGGCCCATGACCTTGTATTCCCCCGAGTTCACCTTGAAGCCCGTGTAGTAGGTGAAGGCGGAATACAGGAGCCCGATGGAATGCGGGAATGGAATTTCCCAGAGCGGCGTCAGTGAATTGCCCTGCCCAAACCAGGCCGAAGTGGTAGCCCATTCTCCCACCCCGTCCATACACAACACGACGGCTTTTTCATAAGGAGATGGGAAAAAGGCCGAGGCGGCGTGCGACTCATGATGCTCGGAGAATAGGATCTGCGGCAGTGACGCGCTGGTCATTTCAGGATCATGAACCAGGAATTCCTTTTGGAGCAGACTTTTCAGAAGCAGCTTTTCTTTCAACCACACCGGCATGGCAGCCACAAAAGATTGCACTCCGCGAGGTGCAAAGGCCAGATAGGTTTCTAACAGACGCTCAAATTTCACCAACGGCTTGTCATAAAAAACGAGGTGGCGAACATTCTTCAGTCCAATATTCCCTTCCCGAAGACAGTACTCAACCGCTTTATGGGGAAATCCAGGATCGTGTTTCTTTCTGGTAAAACGCTCTTCCTGGGCCGCTGCAATGATTTCTCCGTCACGCACCAAACACGCGGCACTATCGTGATAGAACGCCGAAATCCCAAGAATGTTCATGCCCGCTCCCGCCGGTAGAAGGAAAGACCCCACTCACAATTAGTCTAGCACCCGAATCGTCTCGCAGCGCCCCGCAGAAGGGAAAAGGCTCTATTCCCAGGATATAGAAATTCGAAGCTAGGCTATGAGACGCTCCGGCATTCATTCATACAACCAAGGTATCGCGTGGCAATACACTCCCAGTTGTACTCACGGCATGCCCATTCTTTTCCCCGCCTGGCTAGCATCTCTCGAAGAACGGAATCCATGCACAACCGAGTCAGACCGGATGCCAGCGCCTCAGGATTATCTGGGGGTACCAGAATACCGGTTATGCCGTCCTGCACGATTTCAGGCACACCATCAACATTGCTCGCGATAACGGCTTTTCCACAGGCCATGGCTTCGGCGATGACCAACGGCATTCCTTCCGCGCGCGAGGCCAATACAAATGCCAGACATGATTTCATGAGTCGGAGAACCTGTTCATGAGTTTGATTGCCCAGAAATGTGACTTGGTCAGCCACGCCAAGCTCATCTGATTGACGAATCAGGTTCTCGCGCTCAGGCCCATCGCCAGCCACGACCAGATGGAGGCACATACCCCGTTGCTTGGCTTCCCGCAATGAAGCGATGACAACATCAATTCCTTTTCTGTGAATCAGATGTCCGGCAGTCAACAGATAATTCGTTGGAAGGGAAGGGTCTACCGATCCACCTTCGACTGCCTCAATGACATCCAAGGGTGCGCCATTTGGCAGCAACTGTCTTCGCTTCAACTGAATACCTTTGAACACCGATTCGACCTTGGACAACAAGGTTTGCGAAACACCCAGCACTATATCCGCTTTCTCGAGCAAAGACCGGACCAATCGTTGTTCTCGCGAATTCCACAAGGAGAGGTCATGCGCATCGTTCCCCTGATAGGTCACAAGCAAAATTCCCCCGCATATTCGCTTCACTATCCCAAAATAATACATCGCAGGCAGGGGATACTGAATCACAATAGCATCTAATCGGGCCCTACGCGCTAACCACACTAGTTGTATCACTGTCAGTGGAAACCACAAGTAATACATGATGGCCGCCCGAACCGGATGGTTGGACGACACCGGAGAACGCAAATACATGCCGTATACTGGTGTATCCTTCAGTGTCTCAATTTGGCAAAGGCGATTCTCGCGGTCCGCGACAAAAATAGTTACACTGTGCCCTTTTTTTTTGAATTCCTCAGTAAGGCGAGCCACTACGGTACTAATCCCGCCGGTTAAGGAGGGGCGCCAGGGAGTAACCAACAAAATATTCATATCATCAGAGGCGTTTAACCCTGTGGCTGCTTTCACCCAACGGCGGCGACATCAGGATGGATTCACCGGAGTTTGTAATTTGCAATGTCCGATATAGGACTTGGCCAAATCCATGTACAGTTCAAGACGGAAAGGCCATTGTCGCACCAGATGTCGAAGGCGTTGTCGAGCTACTGCGCCTGAACATTCCAGCCGCTCTAAATATGCCAGCTGTCGCTGATTCGCATATAATTGCGTGGCGACCAGCCGTTGTATCTCGACTCCATGGGCGCCCTCTAGCCCGTACTCATTCAGGAGGATCTCATAAATCTTTGTAAAGTCACCGAGCAATCGGCGCTGACTGGACATAAGGCTACCTGCCCTCCACCGATATTGGCCTAATGGATCAGGCACATACCCAACCTCATATCCTTGCAGAACAACCTGAATCCAATGCAAATAATCTTGGGCGACCGGTAACCGCAGATCAAACATTCCCGCGCGTTCAAATGCACTTCGCCGCTCGAGAACCGTCAAGGTTTGGATATGGGAGCGCTGCAGTATGTCCTTGAGGCATCTTCCTTGCGGAACCCTCCTTCTCGTTTCCTGATTAAAGCGGGCATGGAGCACCATATCCTGCTCATCGATCACTGCCACTTCAGTGTGAACAAAGCCGCAGGCGGGATTTGCGTCGAGATACGCAACTTGACGAGCCAGTTTTTGAGGATCCCATAAATCATCGGCGTCGAGATACGCAATAAATTCACCCGTTGCATTGGTGAGAGCTGTGTTTCGTGCTGCAGAGGCGCCCTGATTTTCCTGCTTTATACAATGAAGGGCTTCACCATACCGTGCAAGTACTGCGGGGGTGCCATCGGTCGATCCGTCATCGACCACAATAACCTCAAAATCCCGATAGGTCTGCCTTAGTGCCGAGTCGACCGTCCGACCGATGAAGCGCTCACAATTGAATGTCGGAATTACGACTGATACGCGAGGCATGGGCGAGCTTATCCAGGAAAACGACCTACGTCACCTGCCCGACAGCCGGGGTCGCAAAGCTGCCAGAGTTTTCTCCGCGGCGGTATCCCACGAAAACCACTCCGCGGCAAGTTTCAACGCGCCGTCGCGAAGGCGGTCACGCAGACCTGCATGATCCATCACTTCCACCAACAACCTGGCCACGCCTTGATCATCATTCGGTTCGCACGTCAGGACATTTTCTCCATGGACAAACGCCTGATCCATCAGGGGACCACGCGTCACAATGATTGGCAAACCATGTGCAACCATCGATGCAAAGGAGCTATTGTTTAATTGCACACCTTCCAGGAACGGCAAGACGCACACATCAGATGCGTGCAGCAACAGCGAGGCATCCTCCTCATTAGACTTGAAGGCCCCTGTCCATGTCGTCCGTCCCTCTATGTGTAACGCCTTCGCAAGAGCTTGCATCTCATCAAAATACGATGCCCCACCCGCGACATCTAAATCGACTTTTCCTCCGATAAACAGGAGCCTGGCTTCAGGTCGTTGCGCGGAAACGGTTGCAAACGCTCGCAAGAGAGTTTCGATTCCTTTAATCGGATAGAGATATCCGAAAAATGTCACGACGAAGTCCTTCGGCTCGACGCCTAATCGTTTTCGCCCACGCTCCCTGGCTACACCTTCGTCATTTGATGCAATAAATAGATTGGGAGGAGGAGGTATCAGCGAAACCTTCCCTGCCACAGGCGGCCATTCCTCGATCAACATCGCGCGGTGGCGTTCGCACAATGCGATGACTGAATCACTGTCCCGCAATAACGTTCCGGAGCTATAGGCCACATCTCGCCCACCGGCCCAGCGCACCATCAATTTCCGAAACGCTCGCGCCACGACTCCTGTCTTCGACGGGTCAGCTCCGACAAATGCACTCTCATAGCGCGTAACAAACGGCACATTCGGAAGCAGCTTTTTGCAGAGCGTGGGAAGGAAGGTCACCATCGGATGACACTTGTACATTAAGCCTATGTACATAAAAAACACCGCGTCAGGCGCACAACTTTTGAGAAATGTCCGAGCACGAAGCAACTCAGTCCAGTCCCAACTCTCCATGATGGGATGCACATGAATTCGATCATCAGCAGTTCCAACATTTCCGACTGAAGTGAGCACATGCACATCTATTCCACGCTCAACCAATTGCTTGCACAGGTGGTAGGCATTCGTAGCCTCCCCTGCATGCATCGGCGGATACGCTCCTGAAATGACCAAGACTTTCATCGCGTATAAGGTGTCTCTCGTTGTAATTGCTGTCGGGGCTAGTGGCTCGCATTCATCGTAGCAGTTCGCCGCAGCCATGACTGGTGAATCTCTTCAAAAATGTGCTTCAAGGTTTTTGTAATCCCCCATGTGGGATAATGCGCAGTCATTTTCTTTAAATTGCTGATGTAGCAAATGTGATCCCCTTCCCGATTTTTCTCAACATACTCGTAGATCATCTTTTTCCCCGAGACCGCCTCAATCATCTCGAACGCTTCTAAAATCGAGCAGCTATTTCCACGTCCGCCGCCTAAATTGTACACCTCGCCGGTTCGTGGATTTTCGATAAATGCGTGAATGAACCGCGCGACATCTAAAGAATGAATATTGTCGCGAACCTGTTTCCCCTTATAGCCGAAGACGCTGTACTTCTTACCCTCCAAATTGCATTTAACGAGATAACTGAGGAACCCGTGCAGTTCCACACCAGAATGATTGGGCCCCGTCAGACACCCGCCCCGTAGACAGCAGGTTTTCATCCCAAAATAACGCCCATATTCTTGCACCATGATATCCGCCGCTACTTTTGAGGCACCAAAAAGAGAGTGCTTGGATTGGTCAATCCGCATATGTTCGGTAATTCCGTCGAAATCATTGGGAGAGGCATAGTCCCATCGTTTTGCCTGCTCTGTGAGAGACAGCTCATTGGGGGCATCCCCGTACACCTTATTCGTCGACATATGCACGAATACCGTGCCGGGAGTATGCAGCCTGGTCGCTTCAAGGAGATTGATCGTTCCCACAGCGTTCGTATCGAAATCATCAAACGGAATCTTCGCGGCCAGATCATGCGAAGGCTGCGCTGCCGTATGCACAATGGCATCCGGCCTGAGCTCCTGAATGAGTGCCAGCACTCCTTGACGGTCACGAATATCCAACTCATGATGACGAAAGTTCTTCAAATCAGCCTGCAATCGATGTTGATTCCAACGCGTATCACCTTGCAGTCCGAAAAACGTCGCTCGAGTGTTATTGTCTACGCCGTGGATCATCCAGCCTTGACCATGAAAATAAGCGCACACCTCAGACCCGATGAGGCCGGATGAACCCGTGACAAGCATTCGTTTCATGATGTACCCATTCCCTCCCTAGGCTCAAACCAATGTCGGAATAGTCCTTGAACCAAGCCGATACCATTTTATGGGCTGGACAAAGTAATAGTCTTGAAGTCGTATACCGTCTCGTTTCTTCAACAAGCCGCCAGAGTCACCAGCCACGCTACGATCACCGTGAGGACATAACTACTCTGTTGTCGTCCATTTCTCCCGCGACACGCTGGTTCCAGGCTCTATTGTCTGCAATATGCTGGATTCGCTCAAGCTCATTATCATTATTGGCACTTTCTTCGGAACATCCTTCGTCGGCTCAGGAAGCAAGCAGATGGGGCGCCCAACATCCCCGATCATATCGGGGCCAGGCGTGACAACCAAATGGCAACTGACGGTGATTCATGTCGTAACAGAACCGCGGCGCCACTTCGAACGCAAAGCGCAGACCGACTTCGACTGAGGCAACCTTAAAATCCGGCGCATAATGCGTCGCGCGATCGGACCAAAAATGATCTTCATTTTTCGTCCCGTCAGGTCGGAGATACCCTGAACCATCTCCAGGCTGGCGTTATTGAATAGCGATAGACGCTTCATCAGACGTTTGGGTGCATGTAACCACTTAGGTACGCTGGCTTACCCGCATATTTGTCCCGCCGATATTCCTCCTAGTCCACCCAATACACATCGGATTGAAACACCTTAAGAAAATTTTCGACATTCCGAAGTGACAAGCCACCATTTCCGACTCGCGACTTCTTTACCCATGTGTTGTCGGCACAAGAAATCTATGGCGGCCGATATAGTTCAGCCCCACGTCACACCGGGTAGTGAGTTGATCAGAAAAGACCAGCGCGTCGAGATGATAGATCAGAATGTATTGGTATTCACTGAAGGAACGATAAAAATGCTCCGACAGCAACAGGCGCGTATTGGCGGCACTGCCGAAAAACTCCGCCCCAAATCGCTTCAGGCCGCAGCCAGGCAAATTCACCTGAAGATTCTCCGGGACCACGAGGTACTTGTCATAGGAAGCCAGGTAGCGCGTGAGATGCCGAAACGAAATCTCCTCGTCGTCCGTCAGGGGGCTTCGATTATGCATCGGAACGACCACAGCTACTTTTTTCTTCGCCACTTGCACCATCTCATTCTGTCCATTCAACTCGCATTGGTGAATCTAACGATTCGTACGTCTTACGAGCCCGGAAGAATCTGACCGCTGTTCGCCCGATACACAGTACCGGCATTAGACAACTGCATCTTCGCGCCTACAGTGTTGCTAGCCGTCGAATCACTTCTTCGCTGAATAATTTGTGGCCGACTTCGTTATAGTGCGCATAGCGTCGAATTGGAAAAAACGCCAAGGGATCAGACTGCCCGCCCAAAAGAGGGTGCATGTCGACTAACGGCCGGTGGAGACGATCGACAATGCTGAGCACCTTGTCACAATCCTGGCTCGCCGTCTCTTGGCAAATAGACAAACACCACCTGTCCATTCCACGTACTCGCCCTAGCCTGAGCCGTAGCCAGGATATTCTCGAATAGCTGAAGGTCCTCTGGCGCAGACGATGCACCTGTAGGACACACATATTCCATCAACTCTGCCGGCAACCCTTGCTCAGCCTCACGCCGGTCATAGAATAATTGCAACACCTGACGAAAGTGCTGCAATTTGAAGACTTTTTCGAGGGAGACCGGCGCCACAGCTTTCGCCACCGCGTCATCGAGGAAGGTTCTCAATTTTGGGTCAATTTTGACCTACCCTCAGCCCTTCGGCCACCATTCAAGTTCTTTCACGCCGACAAACTGATCGGCGAGAAGGTGCGGGACTCTGGGGCAGGTGGCCGATACCCCAGCGCACCGTGCGGTCGCTGCGTGTTGTCGCGTTGACGGCACCGTTCCACGATCACCAGAGCCTCGTACAACGTGTCAAACGGTTCTCCGTTCAGCAACTCATCCCGCGACTTCTCGCTGAAGGACTCCACATAGCCGTTCTCCCACGGACTGCCTGGCGCGATACACAGCGGCGCGACAGCGAGCTGCTCGTACCACTCACGAAATCATACGACCAGACCTGGTTCGGATACTCCCCCCGCCGTCGGATACAGGAGCCATCGGCGAACCAGAGCCGCCCTCGCGTAGGTTATTGTTGCGGCACCGTTAATCCCTCCTGCCGACAAATCCACTCCACACGTTTGTGATTCACCCGTCATCTCTCCTGGCATAACAGGGCAGTGATCCGCCGATACTCGTAGCGGCCATACTCGCGGACCAGGTCAATGATCCGGATCCGCAGTCGGGCCTCGCCATCGAAGTCTGTCGTGAGCCAAGCCTCCTCGGTTTGGGTCATTACAATCCCTTTGGAGCGTAAATCAATTCTCCCGACCGCCCCGTTTCATCATCGTATAACGCAACAATCTCATCGGGGATATGTGAAAGATCCGTCCCGCGAAGGTAGTCCCGCATTGTGGTCCCCGTGCAAGCTTCATCGACTCGAGGAGCGCCACGTTTAGCCATGGCATCATCTGTATTCACACATCGGAAATCGATGCTGAACCTGGTCCTCCCGGACGTATTAGGCACACTGGAGTGCATTTGAGCGGCAGAGAACAGAATGATACCCCCGGCCGGAACGATTAGCCGAACTTGGGGATTTAGTTCCAGCGCTTCAGAAGGACGTGGGAGGGGTCGAGGATCTTGTTTAATGAATTGGGAGACATGTCCGCCGCGATGCTGCTGATTCCACAAGTAATAATTGTATCCGTTCGATGTATTCGGAACAGGTACGTTCCAATAGCGTGGATGAAAAGCCATGGCGTTATCGGCTTGAATATCATAAATGGGAATCCACCAGTTTATCTGAAACATCGGGGCCGAATACCAGGTATCGCGGTGCGGATGCCACGCATAGGCGATGCCTGTCGTCAGATAATTATCACTCGTCGAACTCCGCATTTTTGGGACATCAAAGTAAGTCTTCTCAAGGTCGCTTCCCAATTCTTGTAAAATCGCCTGAAGATGGCGCTTGGATTCCGGATGATGGATAAACTGCGGCTTTAACTTTCCCAACACATCGGCATACGATTCGACCGACATATGATATTGGGCTTTTTCCGGATCGTGTGGAGCAAATGCCTCCTTAATCAAGGTCTTCGCAAATTCAACAAATGCCACCGAGGACGGGCGAGGTGAATATACAAACAGCTGACCATCAAATAACCGCTGCCGGCGAACCTCATCAGTGACCTTGGCATCATAATAGACTGTATTCATAATCCGTCCCCTCCATGACGCTGAGTCACGGTCCCCTGCGATTCCTTCAGTAGGTGGCACCCCTTCAGCGCCTGGGCAGCTGCGTGAATAACTTCAAATGGAGTGCCTGCCCGTTCGGCAATATCCAACAACGTGTGATGTCCGTCGGATAAATTCAGTACCCAAAGCAGAGCCATTTCTCTCTGTGCGCCCTCTTTCTGCCCTGCAATGGCTCGATATAGACCTCGCTTACCAAGTTGCGGCTCACAATGCGGATTGGTACTGACGGGAAGTATATTTTCTTCGAGCACGTACATAACCTGCAAAAGGATTTCCAACGATTCATGGAGCGCCGCTGGCACAACAAAATCAAGATTGTCCGCTGAGGTATGGTACTCCGCGTATTCGCCATGGGAGGTCCGCATAAAACACCCCACGGGAAGGTTGAAGCCAGGCGAACAGTATTGCCGTTCATCATACCCATAGGGAGAAAACTCCACCACCCGATGCGCTTTGCCATGATGTTTTAGTACATGAATGATCGCTCGATCCACATCGGCGTTTCCCTGCCGGCTTCGCTTGTACGTCACGTGTCCTGAATCCCCGATACCTGTTAGAACGACTCCATGACGAATGAGATTCGTTCGTTCTCGATTCTGAGCTAACCATGTGATCGAGCCAATCGTGCCCGGAATAAACACAAAGCGATACGAGAATTTCCGAGCCATTCCTTGCAAAGCCTTCGCCAAATACGTAGCGACAGCAACACCGGATAGATTATCGTTACAGAGAGACGGGTGACAGATGTGACAGGAGATGAGGATTTCCTCTTCGGTGGCTCCAGGGAGCAAGAGCTCTCCGTAGCTCAAATGGCCTGGCACGAGAGACGAATCAATACACACCTCATACTCAGGCTCCGTCAATTCCACTAACCGGCGATGGGGAAGGCAAAACCCCCAGTTCTCTTTGTAATAGGACGTTCTATAAGGAATCCAATCAGGCCGGTCAGGGAGTGAATGGAGATGTCCGTCGAGATCCTCCCGCCTAAACCGTCCCTTCACTGGCACACTGTAACTTACGACATGGAGGTTGTTTTCCCGAAAATCTATCACCTTGTCACCTCGCGTCGTAGCAAGGTACGCATCTCGAATATTCCACTCCAGCGGAACGATCCAGTCAAATACTTGAGTTCCGCTTGGCACCTCATGGATTTCCAGAGGAATATGTTGCTGAAGGTGCCGCAATGTTTCGCGCACCCCTTCTCCGGTAATACTCCGGCAAATCGGAAACAGCACCGTGACCAAATCGTGAAGTGCCCGGCCTTCCTCAGTGGCAGCCAATACGTCTTTAATGTTTTCCGTTTCCATAAGGCCTTTAGCTCGTAAAGTCAGGATATCCCCGGTCTTTCTCAGAAATGACTCGAATCTGATCCGGCCAGGAGATTTCAAAGTTCGCATCATTCCATCGAAACCCTCTCGCGCACTCAGGAACGTGATATTCGGACATTTGATAGAAGACTTCTGCGTCATCAGTTAGAGTGAGATACCCGTGGGCAAAATTCTTAGGGATATACAACATCCGGCGATTCTCAGCCGAAAGAAGTACTGAAAATGTCTGCCTATACGTCGGAGATTCTGGGCGAAGATCGGCGATCACGTCATGAATCGCGCCTTGTGTACACCGCACAATTTTTACTTCTGCTGCAGGGCTAATCTGGTAATGCATGCCCCTCAGTGTGCCTCGCAACTTGTTGAAGGACACATTGCACTGGACAAGCCTGGCTTCCAGACCATTGGCTTCGAACTCTTTGACACACCAACTTCGCGCAAAAAATCCCCGCTCGTCCGGTATTCGATCCAGCTCGATGGTAAACGCCCCCTTGAGCGCCGTCTCTCGAAAAGTCACGACAGAATCTTGACCTCCGGAATAGGCACAACAAATTTTCCTCCCCATTCCCTGACATACGACATCTGCTGCATCACCTCGTCGCGAAGATTCCAAGGCAGAATGAGTACATAGTCGGGTTTCGTTTCCTTGATTTTATCGGGGTGAAAAATGGGAATTCGAACTCCAGGAAGCAAATGTCCTTGCTTATAGGGACTACGGTCCACTGTATAGTCGAGAAAATCAGTACGCACTCCGCAATAATTTAGGAGCGTATTCCCTTTGGCTGGAGCGCCATACCCGACCACTGATTTCCCCTTCTCTTTCGCCTCGATAAGAAATGTCAGCAATTTTCGCTTTGTCGTTTCCACCTGAGACGCAAAATTGAGATAGTGCTGCAAGGTGCCGAACCCCGCCTGCTCCTCTCTCTCCCGCAATTCAATCACTCGCGAACCTACAGGTTTGGAAACATCTTTACTATGTCGCGCATAGATCCGCAGTGAACCGCCATGCGTGGGGAGCTCCTCCACATCAAACAGAGTCAAGCCATGCTTGGCGAAGACCCGTTCCACGGCAAGCAGAGAGAGATAAGAAAAATGTTCATGATAGACGGTGTCAAACTGGTTTTCTGCCATGAGCTGCATGAGGTGAGGAAACTCCATTGTAATGACGCCCTTCGGCTTCAGAAGAACCTTCAAACCTCCAACGAAATCATTAATATTAGGTACATGCGCCAACACATTGTTTCCGATCAGCAAATCGGCCCGCTTGTTCTTCTTAGCCAACTCGCGAGCGGTTTTGACTCCAAAAAACTTCACGACTGACGGAATCCCCTTTTTCTTCGCGACCGCCGCCACGTTCGCAGCAGGTTCGACTCCTAACACCGGCACTCCACGTTGAACGAAATACTGCAAGAGATAGCCGTCATTGCTGGCGATTTCCACGACATGATGTCGTGACCCAAGGGCAAAACGATCCCTGACGTGTTCAACATAGCGTTTCGCATGATCCAACCAGCTCTCCGAATACGAGGAAAAATATGCATAATCCCCAAAAATGCTCTGAGGACTCGTGAATTCCTCGAGTTGCACGAGTAGACACTCGCTACAGACATAGACATGCAATGGGTAAAACGGCTCCATTCTATTGGATTCATCAGCTTTGATATAGGAATTGGCCAGGGGTGACATACCCAGATCGATGAATGTCTTATCGAGAGAAGCTCCGCAAAACCGACAAGCACAGCCAGGGCGAAGAGTGACAGAACGCTTCTGTTTAGGTGACTGTCTTGTAGTCAGCTTCGATCGAGTCGTGCGTTTCATAACCATCGCTTCCCTCACCTTCCCCTTCCAGGATCACTGAAACTTACCCGGGTTTATCAATCCACTCACCAGCCTCATCTACTCACAAGGAAAATCTAACCGGAATGCCCGTCGTGTGAAACTTTTAACCATTGGGGAGCCAGCGGAGGTCCTCCGACAGACATCCTTGCAGCTTAAGATCTTTCAACATATTGAGACGAATAAGATGTGAGCTTCGAAACTCACGGTCCGCAAATCCCATCTTTTCGAGCCCCGTCTTTAAATCTACGATTGCGTCATCTAAATTCATTTCGGGTTGATACTGGGGAGCCAATCGACGAAACTTCTCAAAGCTCACACGGTAGGATCGTTTGTCGGGCTGGGCGTTTTGATTGATAGATATTTCGACATTCGGGATGGCTTTTGACACAGCAGCCGCCAAATCTCGCACCTGATAATTCCACCCATCGCTGCCGACATTTACCGACAAAAACTCCCCACCGGCCGAAGATTTTCGCTGTACGCCCCAGTCAATCGCTCTGGCCATGTCCCGAATGTGAATCAATGGGCGCCAGGGAGTCCCATCGCTGAGAATAGTGATCTTTTTGGCCGTTACTGCGCTGGCGACAAAATCATTGAGCACTAAGTCCAAACGCAACCGTTCACTCATTCCGCATGCAGTGGCAAACCGCAAACACGTGACCGCAAAGTTTTGACTGGCAAGTGTCGCAAGATCTTTCTCCGCTCCTACCTTTGATTTTGCATAGGCAGTAAGCGGATTCACCTCAGACTCTTCGGTCTTTGCCCCGCCCTCCGCAAATCCATACACGCTACAGCTTGAGGCAAAAACAAAACTTTTCGCACCTGCTGCGCGTGCCTGCTCGGCCAAGGAGATTGCAGCACGATGATTCACGTCCAGCGTGATCGCCTCAAAGGAGGCTCCCATGGGATCATTGGAGATCGCCGCAAGATATACGACAGCGTCAACGCCCGTGAGGATGCTCTTGTCCACAGATCGCACGTCCGCAAATATTTGCGTGTGCACTCTGCACTCAGGAAGATAGTGACTGGCTGTCAAGCATGTGGCGAAGTACCCCATATCCAGCCCTATGAGGGTTACAGCTGGATAAGATGCCTTTAACCGCTTCACGACAGTTGGACCGATATAACCCATATTGCCTGTAATCAGGATTTTCATCGGGTGTCTCTCATTTTAGTGTGGCCGTAATTTGCTGACAGACGTATTCTGAAAACGGAAGCGAGCAGGTAAAGGCAGGAGACACTGCATTCAGGACATGCATGGAATGCCGATCTCCTTCCAAAACAAAATCCATTTCAAGCTTCCGCTTCTTGATATCGACAAGTTGTGCGCGAATCCCTGGTTTGCCCCAAACTTGATAGTGCTCCGGCTCGATTCCCTCGGCTAACTGACTGGCCAGTGACACCATCGTGGCTTTGGAGTATTTTGTGATTTCGCGCATCGCGAGGGTCTTAAAATCAAAATTCGATGACACCAGAAGCCCCATGCCCCTGAGCGCCACCTCAACTAATTCATCCCAGCGGAAATTCGCAGTTCCACCGTAATGCTCACGCCAGAGTCCCGGTATGGCAGTAGGCCCGATCTTAACTTTTCCGCTTGCGGCCACGGTGAAATGCACGCCGAGGAAGGGATTTTTCAAATCGGGTACGGGGTAGATGTTTGTTCGAATCGCCTTGGCAGGTTCGCTGGAATAGAGATAGAGACCTTTGAACGGAAGAATGCGGTAGTGTTCCGAGAATCCAAACTCTCGAGCAATACGATCGGCATAAAGTCCTGCGGCATTGACTACGTACCCAGCCTCAAAAACCCCCGCCGTCGTCACCACACGATTCTGCGAACATTTCTGATAACGGACTCCGCAGTGGATCCGCACGCCCTCCTTGAGCGCATCGTTCTTCATCGCTTCCATCACTAGTGTAGGGTCCACCGTAGACGTCGCTGGAGAGAACAAGGCTCGCTCACAGGTTTTCACTCGCGGCTCAATCGTCTTGGCCTCTGCCTCTGAAATCGACTCCAGCGGAATTCCATTCAACTGTCCTCTTCGGGCAAGCTCATCAAGCCCCGCATGATCGGCCAGATCTTTGGCCACGACGAGCTTTCCGCATTTATTCAGAGGGATTCCCTTTGATTCGCAATATTCTGTCAGCAGACGATTCCCCTGCCATGTAAATTTTGCCTTAAGGCTATCCGGAGAATAATAAAATCCCGCATGCAGAACACCACTATTGCGCCCGCTGGCGTGCAATCCGCAATCTACCTCTTTCTCTAAAAGGTGTACTGATGATCCAGGATACAGCCGTCTCAAATGGCGGGCGATATTCAGACCGATAACCCCGCCTCCGATGATCAGAAAATCAGCTACCACTTGTGGTTACCAAACTTTCCAAGGGGCTTTTCCGGAGTTCCACAGCTCCTCAAGATACGATTTTTCCTTTAGGGTATCCATGCAGGACCAAAACCCGTAATGTTTGAAACCCATCATTTCACCAGCGTGCGCCAGTCGTTCGACTGGGTCTCGCTCCCACACGGTGTCATCACCGTCGATAAAGTCCAACACCTTGGTACTGAGCACAAAAAACCCCCCGTTGATCCAACCTTCACCGGATTCCGGTTTTTCAAAAAACTCAGTTACACGATCCCCTTCAAAGCCGATACGCCCAAACCGGGCAGGAGAGCGAACCGACGTCATCGTTGCCAGCTTACCGTGCGAGCGATGAAATTCCAGCAACCTGCTCATATCAATATCGGCGACACCGTCGCCATAGGTGAGGAGAAAGGAATCATCACCGCGAAGCCATTTCTGCAGCCGCTTTACCCTTCCACCGGTCATAGTCGTCTGTCCGGTATCAGCAAGATGCACGACCCACTTCGGTTGGTTTCCATCATGGATTGTCGTCGCGCCCGTCGAAAGATCAACGGACAAGTCATTGTTGATCGCAAAGAAGTTTAGAAAATACTCCTTGATCATTTCGCCCTTATACCCTAATGCCACCACAAATTCAGTGATTCCATGAGCCGCGTGTATCTGCATGATGTGCCAAAGAATCGGTTTCCCACCAATTTCGACCATTGGTTTTGGACGGAGGACGGTTTCTTCGGACAATCGAGTTCCCAATCCACCAGCTAGAATCACCGCCTTCATGTGCATACCTCCAAGAATCAAGCTCTACGGCTATGTTCAACTTGTCAACAACTCGCTTCGTCAACCGGGATTTTTATGCTCCATCGATTGAGACGCATTGGCCATTCCGTCAAACCCTACCTCGCTCCGCCAACACTCCCATGGAGCAATGGTGAACGTGCATGTTCTGTCGAACCGCTACAAAGGCGCGTGGTCGGTAGTCCGCTTCAGGAAGGGTCTTCCTGCTCCTTCCCAACGTCCCGTCACATCGCCCCTGGCCGTATCACCCGTCCCTGGATCGACTACACGAAAACCCACAACTCTTGGCACGTCGCAATGCGCATGCCAAAGGTCTTCCGAGAAAAGCCCGCCCCCAATAATCATCGTACCTTCAGAAAGAAAGTTGCCTGGAATCCAAGCAGTACTGGTACACCGACCCACCTCACAAGGACGTCTGGACCACGCGGGGTCTCGATCGTTCGCGATGCGCGATCACATCTTCTTCAGTATTAAAACCGAATTGTGCACCAACCATCTGCCCTGGCTTGAGGATGTCATCCTTAATTTCTACTCGCACAGGTTTTGAATATCGATGACATCCGTTGCCTGTCCCGTTTCGGATCTAACCCGCACGGCTCTCAAACGGACCGAGTCATTGCCCGGGGCTTGAGCCGGGTTCGGCCATTCGGCACAGGGCTGGGCATGTCCGGCATGCAGATAGTGATTCACCACGTCATGCGCCGGCCTGGCCTCCACCACCGTCCCCTTGTTCAGCAGAATGGCCTGCGAACACATGCGCGTGATCGCCGGCATGTCGCGGGAGACGAGAATCTCTGTCCGCCCATGCTGCCCCACATCCTCCATCTTGCCCATGCACTTCTTCTGGAAGCGCACGTCACCCACGGCGAGCACCTCATCGGCGATCAGAATGTCCGGCTCCATGTGGACCAGCTCGGAAAACCCTAAGCGGACATACACCCCGCTCGAGTAATGTTTGACCGGCGTATCGATAAACCGTTCCACCTCGGCGAAGGCCACGATTTCATCGAACTTCCGGGCAATCTCCTCCAGCTTCATGCCGACGTTACTCCCAATTGCACGTGTTGGTAACAAACGGCAGGAGGATTCCCACAGCCAATCTTTCAATTCGCATAGTCCGAGAAGCACAGCCTACGCGATGACACAATAGTCCCATAAGAAGACATGGATACGCGCCGACGATATATCCAATATAAGAGTAGCACAGTAGGTCGAAAAAGGAGTCTTGTCAGGCGGAACGAACTGCCTTTATCTTTGTAGCACCCGCTGCTTCTTGGCAGGCAACTGAACTATCAACCTTTTGGATACTGTCTTTGGAAGAAGAACACCGACCCGGAACAACACTGAGAAGGAAGTGAATTGAACAGGAAATTCCCCCCGTCACTATTAACCAAAGGGACGACCCATTGCCCCATCCGAACACCGAAGTTCAACACAAGCGAGAGTATCGCAAGACTTCTTTATACTCTCAAGGAATAATGTCCGCTTAAAGAAGATTCCCCGTACGGTACCGTTACCAGTTCTATACGCAATTACGGAAATGAGGCCTCTACTTTAGTTCAAAAATGCAGCGGAGGTGCTTGCATGGCTCGCTGCATTTCCTGCGGCGGCAGGAGCACTCACACTACGGCCTTGTATCTGTTCGATTTGTGGAAACACACGTCGGATCGGAGCAAAGGAAAAATCTTGCAGAAGCGCTCGCATTCGGCTTTCTGTCTTATCAAGATTCAGATAATGCCGTATTTTTGACAGTATTGATCCTTCCATTCTTGGCTGATCCGGATCAAATTCCCATGGATGCATATACATCACTAAGGGACAGCCCTCCCCTTCTAATTTGCGCAAGAGGGCTCGCAGAACCGCATATGGGTAGAGGCGAAAATATCCTCCTCCAGCAATAGGTAATCTGACCCCTAAACATTTGACAGTAGAAGGCGGCACTTCCCACAAAAGCCCTGCTGGAGTCGACAATTGATGCAGCTGCGGATTTGCGGATGGGACTCCATAACGATCATGCACGACAGGAAAAATGCTTGAATCGTAGACATACCCTTCTTCAATAAGAATTTGAATCGCCCACATTGTATCCTTCGTGATAGAGAAGCTCGGCGCACGATAGCCCAGCACCGGCTGCTGAAGAATACCCTCGAGAATTCCTTTGGCCTTTCGAATATCCTCTCGAAATGCAATTTGCGTCTGTGCTGTTATGAGCTCGTGAGCATAACCGTGCGAGGCAATTTCATGTCCTGCGGATGCAATTCTCCTAACCAAAGAAGGATATCGCTCTGCCACCCATCCAAGAACAAAAAAAGTGGCATGAACACCTCTCTGATTCAACAAGCCTAGCAATTTTTCTGTATTACTCTCCACGCGACTTTCAAATTGCTCCCAATGCCGCCGTCTCATTGGAGATTCGAAAGCTGAAACCTGAAAATGTTCCTCGACATCGAATGAAAGAGAATGTCTCGCAATTGAGTCAGGCATAGGTCCTCTACCGCGCCCCCTCACCCATCAACATGACCTTGACTGTATGAATAACAATGCGCAGATCCAAAGCCAGTGACAAGTTCTTTACGTAAAAAAGATCATATTGAAGTTTGACGTGTGAGTCCTCTTTCGACGCTCCGTAACGAAAACGTGTTTGCGCCCAACCGGTAATTCCCGGACGAACGGTATGCCTCAAATCATAATACGGTATGGTATTTCTTAATTCCTGGACAAATACCGGCCGCTCAGGCCTTGGGCCAACCAAACTCATCTCCCCCTTCATAACATTGATCAACTGAGGGAGTTCGTCCAGTCTCCACTTTCGAATCCAACGACCTACCCTCGACACGCGTGGATCTTCACTCGATGCCCATCGTGCCCCGCTTTGTTCAGCATCTTGGCGCATCGACCTGAATTTCCAAATCATATACGGACGGCCCCGCAACCCAACTCGCATTTGTCTATAAAAAACAGGGCCAGATGAATCCAGCTTGATAAGCACTGCCAGAACCACTACAAGCGGCAACAGCGCGATCATCCCAATGATTGCAACCACAACATCGAGAGCTCGCTTTAAAAGCATGGTGACCAATCGACGTCGAAAGCCGGTTGAGAAAATAAGAGCGCTGGGCTTTAGATGGTCGATCGAAAGACGTCCGGATTCCTCCTCGTACAGGTAATGGCCATCGACCACATCACGGCCCATCGCCTTCATATCTAGCAGTGTTTGAACCGGTAACACCGCACGACGATCTTCTAGACAGACTGCAACAGTATGAACCTGATACCGTTCCGCAATCTCAAATAATTGATCGTAGGTACCGATTATGCTTGGATTCACCAATCGCTCACCGACACGACTGGCATCCTTATCAAGAAATCCTACTACTTCGGTGAAGCCGGTACGCTTTGACAGTAATGTCTGGCAAAGGTCTCTGGCGAGGGGCCCGACCCCAAGGATCAACACACGACGTGTGAACTTTGGAAAGCTGACTGACACGGAAACAATTGGCCGGTGGGTAGCCAAGGGCTCTAGGCTAATCTCTTCTTCGGACTTACTTGAGCTGTTCATGATGCGCTTCGCGATAATACTCCTGTTGCATATAGTAAGGAGTCGTGTGGGCGTCTAACCCATTTAATATAACCCCAACATTCGTGGTGTCACCGATGGCTTTCAGTGCTTTCTGCACTACATCACGCCCGGTCATGCTTGCCTTCACAACATAAGCGAGAAGATCGCCCATGCTCGCGAGAACTTGCATATCTGCAAGCGGCAGTACGGGCGGTGCGTCAATGATGACATAGTCAAACTTCTCTTTAAGATCAGTAATTAAATCCGCCAGCTGGTGCATCTTTGAAAGCGCGAGCGGATTATCTCCAACCGACCCCGCGGGAAGAATCCACGGGCCCGACTCACCCAATCGTTGAACACAATCCTCAACGACTTTCGTGCCACGTAACACTTCCACCAAACCCGGATGCTGCCAAACTCCTGCGTAAATATGCTGCATCGGCCGTTTGAGGTCACAATCGATCACGATGGTTCGGCGGTCGAGATCTTTGGCCAAGACATAGCCCAAATTAAGCGCTGTGGACGACTTTCCCTCTCCCATTACTGCACTCGTTACAACAATGGCGGTGCTTTTTCGGTCTCCCGTCATTAACTCAAGACGGGTTGCCGCCACACGATACTGCTCAGCCACGAAGGAAAGTGGGCGCCACATTGAGACCAATTCCAGCCCTGGAGTTGGACTATGTAATTGCCCATTTTGCCCCCTACCTCGAATGCTTGGAGCCGTAAGGCCCCCTGACATCGGAGTATCGTCGCCGCTTCTCTGGGTATTACCAGGCAGTAACAATGCCGACGCACGGTTTTTTCCAGAGAGCGCTCGAACAGTTTGCATTGATCCCCCAAAGGCGCTTTCATAGAGAGGGATAGATGCGATTACGGGCAGCCCCAAGGTAACCTCTACTTCCTCAGCAGATCGGAATCCTCGCCCCATGAGTTCTAGACCTACCGCTCCTCCGAATCCTAAGGCACAGCCCAAGACCAGTCCCGCGGCCATAATTATTGGAATGTTAGGGACAACAGGCACAACAGGGGTATAGGCAGGATCCACGATGCTGAACTTAGCCCCCTTACGTCCCTGCGCTAAGCTCTTCTGCATCCCCGCACTGAGTTTTTTGTCTAGGAGTGATTGATAGTTTTTCTGAAGATTTTCGTAGTCTCGCTCAAGGGTCTTCAGCTTCTGCTCCCGCTCAGGGGTATGCTCCACTCTCCGCTCATACTGAGAAATTTCACTTGAGATATGAGCTTGGCGGCGCTTGACCGCATCCAATTCAAGCACAATATCCTCTCTCTGCTTCAACAGTTCGGCATGGTACGGATCAATCGCCTTTCGCTTGGATTTTTTAGTCGCACTTGGCTCATCCGCTTCGTCACTCTCAGGCAACAGATCACGATATTGAGCAGACGTCATCTCCTTGAGCTTCCTGATCTCCTCCTTAACTTGTACGAGATCAGGATATGTCTCTTTATACATTGATGAGAGTTCGACTAGCCGCCGCTCCAATTCCTTGATCCTACCCAACCGCGGATCTTTATTCCGCTTGCTTGCCCCTCCAGCAGGAGAATCACTGCCTATTTCCCCCGTCTCCTCATAATCTTTAATCGATTTGTCAATCTGTACTAAGCGACTCGCCAAGCTCTGTGACTGCTCACTTTGCGACCGCATATCTTCCTGCAGCCGGTCTAATTTACGGAGGTTGGCATCTATTTGTTGAGGAAGTTCGCCAAGATGTAGTTGCTTGAACTCTGAAATGACCTTTTCCTTCGCCTCAAGCTCAGATTTCGCGTGTTTCAACTCAAGCCCGAGAAAATCCTCTGCCGCCTCCACTCCTCGCTCCCGGTCCTTGAGCGTTTCTTCGATGAAAAGATCGCTGAGTCGTGACGTTACATCCCTAGCAATGATTGGATCTTCATTGGAAAACGAGAGAGTGATGAACAGCTTGTCTTTAGTAGGCTCAACCTTGATAGATCCGCGCATCGCTCGAACCGCATTTTCTGACTCTGCCCCCTCAGGATGATCTTTTTCATACCCGAACAGGCCGAATTCTCCAGCAATTTGTCCGAGCGTCTTTCGCCCCATCACAAACTGCCGCACTTCCATAACGCGGTCATCGAGAGTGGGGGAATATATTCCGGCAGGATTGGGCCCACTCACTATTGACTCCTCGATCTTTGCACCTTCAAACCACATCTTTGTTGCCGACTGATACATCTTTGGCATGAGCGCGCACACCGCGCCAGCGATACTCAGCGATACCAAAATCGCGGAAATTACCAGCCACTTCCGACTGACAACCGCTCGCCAATAATCCTCTGGAGATAAGGTGCGCGTGTTCATTTCTTTGTATCCACTCCTCCTGATCCAGATTTGCCAGCGCCTGCATCCACAGACGAAGAAGTACTAGAAGCACCTTCCCAAAAGGCACCGGAACGGAAGAAATCACCGCGCGGGGCATAAGCGTATGTAAAACCCAGCAGTACTACATGTTTGGAGAATCCTAAATCCCCTGCACTAAGACCGCTGGTTTGATTGTCAAACATCAACCACTGATGGCTAAGTCTCGCGGTAAATGTGGGCGTAATGAGATAATTTAAGGATACGGTCGTTCCGTAGGTCGTAAATGTCGTGCCAATCGCATCAGAAGTGAAACTGCTTCGCGCAACATTGAAAATCCCTTGAGCCGTCAGTTTGTCGGTGAGGCCCGCCGCACCTGCCAAGGAAACGGTATGCGTATAGATCGGACCCGCAGATTGCACAAAGCTAGGGAACACACCTAAATTATACAGAAGGGTTATTCGATACGATCCAGGTGCCGCAATACCTCCCGGCATGTTCATTCCAGAAAGAAGGGGAAGGAAGCTTCCACCCAGTGAGGGAGACGCGCCAGCCCCCGTCACTTCCTGGATGTCGCTGCCCAATTTTCGGAGAAAGGACGAGCCCGAAGCATACGTCAAACTAAAACCTCCAGTTGGAAACATAGTGGCTGGCACTCGTCGCTGCCCGCCAGCAGCGGAGGAGTCTGGAATTGGTTCGATAAGCGTGAGCCCACCGCTGAGTGAAGAACTTAATTCTTTTGTCCAGGCACGCCCCCATCCAACATTTCCCCCGTGCATCGTAAAATCGCCAAACTGCGCCTGCGAAGTTTGGGTAAACGTGTACTTAACCGTCAACGTATCAATTGCTGTGATCCTTGATGACGGGCCAGCTGTAATGGAATGTGTGCTTGTGTCAAATACCGTTTGTGGTGATTGACCTGTCGTCGCGGAAGTCGGCGTAAACGAACCTCCAAAACTCAGCTTCGAATGTGTGTACGTAGTTTGGAAGTCCGTGGTCGGGGAAAGGGAATACGAATCAGCAAGACCAATACTATACATGGTGGTCCTAATGCGTTGGGTAAGAAGTCCAGAGTCAACTGGTCCTGAAATTCCGACACCACCCACCCCGAACCCTCCGCTGCCTCCAAATCCTCCCCCGAGGCCGCCAGCGCCAAAGGCGGGAGCCGAGGGGCTATACTGGTACGTCCCAAATACTCGAAACGCTTTCATCCTCGGCAAAACCCTATTCACGGCCTGAGAAAGATCAACTCCAGCCGACGCATTAAACCCCACGTTATCAAGCTCGGAGTTGTGCGCAAACTTCTGAATAATTGCACCCAGCGAGAGATTCGTTTTTACGAGGTTATTGTTCTGCATAAAGTTCAGTTGCGGCGTGAACGTCGTAATCAGATCATCGGCTTTCGTTCCTGCCGCCAACTGAGATTTCGGAGTAAAAAAGACGTTGCTGTCGTATTGTTCGAGGACGGCAATTGACGGCACGACACGGATTTGCTGAGCCTCAGATTTAGACACGTACCAGCACGACACAAAAACTAGTGCCAAACACATCAATGCAACTTTACGCATCCTCAAAAACTGATCACGGCACAACAATGACATCACCAGCCTTGAGGAAAAAATTTCCCTCCGAATTCTTACCTTGCAGAATGTCTTCATATGGAACGGGAATCTGAACCTGCTTCGGTTGACCTTGACCATTTGGAACAACTCGCAATACATGAATCTTATTTCTCGAGGCAAACGTCGTAAAACCGCCAGCCAATGATATGCCTTGCAAAACCGTAGCATATGATTTGAGAGGCACCTTACCTGGTTTAGAGACCTCTCCCAAAACATACACGTAGTAGCTATTGACCTCTTTGACCTGGACTGAGACTGTGGGATTCGACATGAACTCAGCAAGTCCATCAGCAATACGCTTTGCCAACACGTTTGAGGTCATGCCAGCCGCCTGCACGTCACCGATCAATGGCATGGAAATCTTCCCGTCAGGTCGGATAATGACTTCCCGAGAGAGCTCCTGATTTCTCCATACGTTTACAACAAGAACATCTTCAGGGCCTAACAAAAACTCATTTGGTGGAATATAGGTAACGTTAAAATCTATTTGTTCATTGCCTATCCAGCACCCAGGAAGAGTGAGGAGCACACAAACAGCAATACATACCCCCCCCCGCAACCATCTGCAACCGAAAGTTTTCACTTTCCTAACTCCTTTGGCTCGTCGGTACAACCCGATCACCTGCACTTACCTGGATGGCAATACAACCATAGTTTCAGAGGGAACCACGATTTGATCTCCCGGCTTGAGTTCGATGTTTTGATCCGACCCATCTCTAAGGACGATGTCGTCATAACTTGCCTTGATTTTGTTCAACCCCTCACCATCTTTTCCAAATCGAAAGACGACGATCTTATTGCGGGCGGCCACCTGAGTAAATCCATGAGCAATGGTTATGGCTTGCAATAGCGTGGTCTTACTCTTCAAAGGGTACTTCCCGGGCGCATTCACCTCTCCCAGGACATAAATCTGATAGCTGTTCACTTCACGGACCAGAATTGAGACAGTCGGGTTCTCCATATAAGATTTCAAGCGTGCAGAGATTTCTTCAGTCAGCTGTGCAGCGGTTCGCCCTACCGCTGAAACATCGCCAATCAAGGGAAGAGAAATCCTTCCATCAGGCCGAACCTGGACTTGCTTAGAGAGATCCGCATTTTTCCATACGGTAATTTCCAGGACATCTTCCGGCCCCATGATGTAATCCGGCGTCACAGTCAGGGAGGACTTCTCTGCTCCATCTCCTCCATGGCGCATACCCGAAGGAGGCGTCACTGCAGAAGCACCGGCTACAAGAGTGACTTTAGGCACCTGGTCAAAGGGGCTGGCGAACGCCAGAGTGACCCAACTTCCAGCAAGGATCATCACGCCAAATACGATCTTAGCTTTCATGACTTATTCTCCTGAAGGAATTCCGGTTGACCATTGCAGCAATCTCAAATAGTACCCAAACCAGTGAACACTACGATCAGATTGATACGAAGAACTGTCAATGTCGATCACAGAAACATCGCATCGCCCATATTGATTGATGCCGGTACATCACCTCAACTCATTGTTTAATTGGCGAAAACCAATCTGGCAGCTAACGGTTTATGGTAACGCGTGCCTTGTTAGAGCGATCAACTGCGAGGGATGGACAGCTGACTAGCGAATTGAAATTTACTCTTATACTAAAGCAGTCTGCGACCGTTTTGAAGTATAGAATCAATAGTCTCACTGGACAATACCAATGATGCACGGACCGCCCCCCTGAAGGTACAATTTGACTACCTCGAAAGTATTATGTAGCATTACTAGTAACACTGACATCTTGTAGATTACCAGAAAACGACCGGTTGTCGAGGAACATTCAGCATCTTACGGAGTATCGCCGTGGCTCAAATCGCTATCACCTCGCAAGACACCGCGGACAACTTGGCTGACCAGCGCTCAGGCGCCGGAATCGTCGTGTTATCCTCCTCCATGCAGCTCTTGCATATGAACCGACAAGCCGCTGAACTGTCCAAGCTCATTAATATGGCCGAAAACGGAGGCGCTCCAGCTAAAGCGGCTCAAGGAGTGCTCCCCTCCGCCCTTACCGAGCTCTGCACAGAAGTCCTGAAAGCGCTCCAGGTTCGCACGGAAGCAAAGGACTGGGAGCAATTCGAGGTCAAAAAAATCACGGGAAACCCAAACCAGCCTGTGCTCCTGCGAGGATTTGGCCTTCCCGATCGAGGCGGTATCCAATATGCACGCCTTGTTGTCACACTGGAAGAGTTGGGACGTCGGCAACAACTCAATACTGATCAGGCCAAAGAACGATTCCAGCTTACAAATAGAGAGCAATCGGTGGTTGAAAATCTTGCTAAAGGATGGACCAATAAGGAAATAGCGAACGCGCTCAACATTACAGAACAGACGGTCAAAGAACACATCAAACACATCATGCGAAAAACAAACTCTACAACCCGAACAGGGGTCCTCGTCCAGATCTTCAAGTCCTAGCTTTCAAGGTCAGCCCACTTCACGAGGGCGATAGACTCCGGCCACATCCTTCTGACATCGGCCATGCCTATGTTCCGAAACATTAGCACCCATCATTCGACAATTGAGCAGGAAAGCTCCCGACTACGCCGACGCAAGCAGTTGACCAAATTCCCTCGGTAAAAATCTGAACCTCGCCCCCTCACGTGCTACCTCCTCCGCCCATTTCAGAGATCAGCTTTGGATAAAATCCATGAAGGCGTGCTTGTTCTCAACTGGAGTAGTTGCAGGGCGCCCCAGATCTTTTCTGGCCCCACAGCGTATCCGAATCTCCAATAGGCAAGGGCCCTTCGATCGCTTCAACTCCTGGAGACAGGACTGCAGCTCCTGCGGTGTCTGTGCGTGAACGACCATTCGATAGGAGCAGGCACGGGCGATCCCAAGAATATCAATATTAAACCCTACCGTCGGCTGCCCACCAACAGAATCGTGCGCCCCATTGTTCAACACAATATGCTTAAAATTTCCTGGCTTCAGCACTCCAGTAATTGGAAGAGCTCCCATGTGCATGAGAAGAGCGCCATCTCCATCCAGACAATAGACAACGCGGTCCGGTCGTTGAAGGGCAACGCCCAGAGCGATCTGGGAAGCATGCCCCATTCCGCCCACCGTTAAAAAATCCCGCTCGTGGCCCTCGCCCGCTCTGACCCTGTATTCATATACTTCCCGAGAGGCCATGCCCGTCGTAGATACCACGACATCACGCTCATCCAAAAATTCCAGCACCTGCTGAATCGCCGCTTCTCGAGTCATTTCGAACGCGGACGATTTTCTCGTGTCGCCGGCAAAAGTGCTAAATGTCCCCTTCTTAATCACCAGTGCGAACGGCGCATTGTTCTTTCGGACAGAGGCCAGTGCATCCCTTAACGAGCCCTCGGCATCTGTCACTTCCGGTCCTAAAATGGAATACGGGACCTCCATAGCTTCCAGCATGGAAAGCATGACACGCCCCTGCTTTTTATGCTGGGGCTCGTCATGAACACCCGTCTCGCCTCGCCAGCCGATCACAAGCAAGAGGGGCACTGAGTACACCTCCGCATCAGCCAGGGATAAGAGCGGGTTGATGATGTTCCCTAGCCCAGAATTCTGCAAATATACTAAGGGTATTTTTCCTGTCGCGAGATGGTAGCCCAACGCAAGCCCCACTGCGCCTCCCTCATTGGCGCTGATGATGTGCTGGCCGGCCTCCGGCACCTGCTCCAGGCAGGCACAGAATTCTTTGAGCAGCGAATCGGGCACGCCGGTGAAAAATTCCACACTGTTTGCCTGTAGGCATTCGACAAATTTCCGAGGATCAATCATGCCCTACTTCTCCAGACCAAGACGACATGAACACGCGAACCAGCCATCCCCTTGACAGATTGCCTGCTGAATCCACTGAGGAGCCCCATCGGCCGGTACGACTGCGGGCGCATCAAAAATTTCCGGCCTGCACCACATCGTCAAGGCTATTGATATCCAGCCAATGTCCGACGGTATACAACACCCGGATAGGATATCCTCGCCGCAGCAGTTCCTGCAGCAACTGAGGGATGCCCGCCATGCGGTTCTCCGGGTCACTGAGCAGGTCCAAGATGACATTATTGATATCAGAGGCGGCGGCGGAAGAGAGCTTAAGAAACCCCATCCAAACTCCATGAATCGCGTCAGCCGGAATCCGGTTTCCTAGCTGCTTGAGATAGACTTTCGCATTGAAGGCTCTCCGCGAATTCGGAAGCGTGCACTCGGCAAAACCTCCTAATCGGGCATAACTCGTTTGGTCCTGCCAGTTGCTATCGACGAAAATCACACAATCATCAGGCTCTTGGCACAGCGCCTGCGGAATATACTTATTGAACAACACATCGCCATACGAAATAATCGTCGGCTGAAAAAGCCCCTTCCTGGAGCGCAACGCTAAGGACAAGGAGGCCAACTCACCGGTGTGTGAAAATTCCGCATTGTCGACATAGGTCAGGTTGGGGAGGTTAACGGCTTCTTTCTTGTATCCGCGTACGACGAGAATATCCTTCATCCCGACGGCATTGTACGCATCGACGATGTGAGACAGAATCGGCGCCCCCTGAATCTTGACCATAGTCTTGGGCTGTTCTTCCGTCAGCCCCCCCAATTCTTCGCCTCGGGAGGCGGCCAGTACCACCGCAGACGTGCCCTCAGCCCCCCTGGGAAGATAGCGTTCTTCAGCCTCCAAAAGCTCCGCGGCATTCTGCAAACGGAATATTTCTGACACCGGAGCCACCTTGTCTTCGATGGACAGCAGATTTTCACTCTGTTTCAAGGCCCGCGCCGTTTTCTGCATGATCGACACCGCCGCCCGCAGCATGTGGTTCGCCCAAATCACCATAGAAAAACCATGTTGCCGAAAGACATCCGTAGGCGTGGAATAATACTTCGTTGGGACGATCACGACGGGACATCGGTTTCCCCATTCCCGCTTGAACGCCAGAATCTCATCCGGGACCGAGAGCGCGCTATGAATGAGAATCCCGTCGGCCCCTGCCTGATGATAGGCCTCAGCCCGACGTAACGCCTCCGCCAGACCCCAGCCACAAATAAACGCCTCCACTCTGGCGATAATGCAGAAATCGGGATCAGTTTGCGCGTCCTTGCCGGCTTTGATTTTGCCGCAAAATTCGTGCATATCGGCCATCGGCTGCGCATCGCCCTTCAAAAAACTGTTGGTCTTAGGAAATAGTTTGTCTTCGATGCAGACCGCGGCAATATTGCGCTGTTCCAGCTTACGGATGAGCCGCTGCATGTTATTGAAATTGCCGTATCCCGTATCGCCATCGAGCAGGATTGGAATCTTGGTGGCATCGGACATGAATTCCAGATCCTCAAGAACTTGAGTCCAACTCGCCTCATTGTTGTCACGCACGCCGAACTGGGCGGAGATGGAGAGCCCACTAGCCCAGATGCCGGGAAACCCTGCCTCCTCCACAATTTTGGCACTGAGGCCATTGTGCGCTTCGCAAATGAACTCCAGCCGCTCGGAGAGCAGCAAATTTCGGAATTGGCGGGTTTTAGTCAGGGATGGTCTCGAATCCATTAGCGGAGGAACCTTTCCTCAAAGGATTTCTCTTTCGTCCGTCGATCGGAATATTCTTCGTATCATACGGATGGCTATCAAGTCCCACAATATTCGTCGTCGCCGATGATTCGCCAGGAGGAAGGACTCTCCCTGCCGACTTGCATGAGTCGTGTAGGCGCACTTCATCAGATACCAGTGCCTACACCTCCGTCACGATGGGCAGATAGTAGCCGAGTCGGAAGCACAGGCGCTACCGATTCTTCTGTGCAAGGAGTTCGGTGAACGAGTGTCGTCAGCCACGCTCTGCCGCGCCTCGCCATTCGTAAACTCCCAGGTCACAGCGGGCAACATCCAGAATGCACCTCATCTTGGAAACGCGCTAACAAACCCAACCACCTTTCGCAATACGGGCACAGCGTCCGGGCTCTTTCAGGATCTATCCTCGAGATGAACCGACAATCAGCGGTTTTCATCCATCCGTCTCCATGGGGCCCGCGCCCCATGATCCGTGTCATATTCCCCACAGTGGAATCTAATTGCGACAGGACCTTCCCTGCTGACGAGAACACATAACTATTATTTCAACGACTTACACGGTAAATGAGTGGCGCGAGACTTGCTCATTCACTGCTCATGAATAACGAGAGCGGACCGGGGCATGTGGAAGAGACTGGCACCATGCGACACGGAATGACTCGGCAAATTGTCCTGTTGATCATGGCGCTCTTCGCCGTGGGGTGCCAATCCAACCCGGCTCTCACCTCCGTGCGTTATGACAATGTCAGATTCATGGACGTCTGGAGCACCTACACCCATTGTCTCTCGGCCGAAGATAGCCAGTTGGCCTTGCAAGACTCAACCAAGTTACGCGACGTCAGCCGTGCTCAGACTACGCGTTCATCGCTCGACACCATCCTGCCTGCCGGTCTGAAAAATATGGTCAGCCAGCCTGCGTCGCGCCTGGCGGTGGATGTTCACGCCATGGCGGCATCCTGCAGTTTGCATGCGGGGAATTTGGCTATGTCAGCCGGTGATTTGGACGTGGCGAGAAACCAATTTCGCGAGGTGTTACACGGCCACGTAGAATCTGATTATGCCTACTACACGACACAAGCACGGGAACGGCTTACTCAGCTGGAACTGACGCTTCAGGCTGCTCTCCGATAACCCCTCATGCGCACTCTGTCCAGCAGACGCACCTAGGTTTTCTGTTCGCCTTCCCGAGAAACCACATCTCGGAACAATTGCAGATAGATGAATGCAGATCGACTCCATGAGAGATCCTGTCCCATTCCTGTCCTCACGAGGCGCTGCCAATCCGCTTTTTTCCGATACACAGACAGCGCGAGCAACAAAGAGGTGAGCAGCGACGCAGAATTGGAATCCGTAAAACTGAAACCGGTGGCACGCGATTCCTTGAAGGTTCGCGGCGTATAACTCACGACCGTATCGGCTAACCCACCGGTCCTTCTCACGACGGGAACCGTCCCGTACCGCAGACTGTATAACTGACTGAGGCCGCAAGGCTCATAGCGGGAAGGCATGATAAACAGATCCGCGCCGGCCTCAATTCGATGGGCCAACCCCTCATCAAACACATTCCGGACCGCAATTTTTCCGGGATAGCGTTCCGCCCACTCGCGCACCTGTTGTTCATAGTGAGGCTCCCCTGTGCCGAGAATGACGACCTGGACATCGAGTTCCATAAGATCGGGAAGCACGTCGAGGACGAGATCGATTCCTTTTTGGCTGGTCAGCCGGGCAATCACTCCCAGCAGCGGCTCCTTCAGCAGACGAAGCCCCAATTCCCGTTGAAGCGCCTTCTTGCAGCGCGCCTTCCCCGAGAGGTTGGAGACATTATAGGGCGCAATCAAGTTGGGATCCGTAGCCGGGTTCCAGCTATCCGTATCGATCCCATTGACGATTCCAGACAACACATTTTTCCGCTCGGTGATGACTCCCTCCAGCCCGCACCCATATTCGGGCGTCTGTATTTCCTGACTGTAGTTCGGGCTGACCGTGATCAGCAGATCGGCGAAGACAAGCCCGCCCTTTAGCACATTGACCTGCCCATAAAACTCGAGCGCGGCAGGCGTGAACAGGTGCAACGGCAGTCCTGTCGAGGAAAACTGCGCGGCGGGGAACAATCCCTGATACCCCAGATTATGAATGGTCAACACACTACGGGTGCGGCTCAACGACGGCCGCCCCTGATACTGCGTCCGCAGAAAGACCGCACACAGGGCGGCCTGCCAATCGTGAAGGTGCAGAAGATCCGCCTGCCATCCTTCGTGTTCACCGAGATGAATGACCATCTCCATCACGGCCCGGCAGAAAAGGACGAACCGATCCAGATTGTCGGGATAATCGCGGCCGGCTTCTTGATACAGGCCAGACCGTGAAAAGAACGGATCGTGTCGAACAACGAATACGCGCAAGCGGCCATGGCCTTTCACATCTAACGGCGGCGCGAACACTTCCTGCACGCGCACATCCATCAAGCTAGGCCCAGCGGGAACAGATAAGCGGACGCCGTCCGTCATCTGATAACCCAGCTCGTCAACCTGTCGATAGGCCGGCAACATGACGCAGACATCGTGTCCCAGCTTGGCAAATTCGATTGCTAGCGCGCCGACGACATCCGCAAGGCCGCCCGTTTTTGCCAACGGCACGACCTCTGATGCGACCATACAAATCTTCAGCGGAGACTGATCGGGAGTCGGGTTCATGGGAGAAGACACAATCGCTTATTTTAAACCGGGGGATGATTCAAGTCGCGTCTTGAACTGGGACTCAAACTTCCAGGTTTTACCGACCGCATGCACCTTTTCGGCAGTCATCGCTTCATAGTACACAAGCACGCCCTCAAGAAACACGAGGTAGTATCCGCGATCCGCATACGCCATGAAAAAGGCATCCCCTGCAGCCAGGCCCGTCTCCCATCCTTGAGGTGCTTCGCCAAGCGCCATGCGTGCCTGAGGAATGAGTCGGCCATCCGGCATGCTAAAAAAATGCGTGAATTGCTGATGCGTGTACGTCGGCTCACCCCAAGCGCTTACAAAGGCCGGCGGCGTCAACTGCTGAATTCGAAAGTCGCCGGCCTGAACCAACCGCTGCTGCTGGTCAAGCGGAGGTATGCCCGAACACGCGACGGATATGAGGCCGATCAGCAGCCACAATCCCACGGAAGCAAGTCTACAGATGTTCATTCGATCCAGCCCTTCCTTTTCCAGACTGTGAACACCGTCCGTATCGGTCAAAGCAACCGCCGAGACCGTGGTTCCACCGGTTTCACCGGCTGACAGACATCACACTGGCACAACCGGCGAAGGAACGAATAGGAGTAGATTCCCGTATCGTGCCCATCACTCCACGTAAACTGAAATGCATAGCGCCCCACCGGCTGAATATCTTGCAGCATGATGACCAGCGGCACATCATCGGGCTTGAGGCGCAGTTCACCGGTCCATTCATCCGTGCAAGCGGCGCAAGGACAATGCTGCCGGAGATACCTGACCGGGTAGCGGGCCTTATGTCCATCACTCCACGTGATGCTCAACACGCCCTTCTCTATCCATTCCATATCGGTGGGTTCAAGCACCGTTTCACTCATAACGATCAACGCTCCCTCACTCCTTGAGTGCAGGCCTTGCGACGAGCACCGTAGCTTCTTACGCAGGCCCACCGCCGGTCAGGAAATCCACGGCCGGCAAACGTCGGCCTGCCACCACCGTGACATAACTCTCGATCACCGATTCGACTTCAGCTCGCACTTGCCCCGCCGCGTGCAATCGATCGAGCAGTGCCGGCTGCATGTGTAAGGCTTGCTGGAGAAAGGCCACGCTGCCACGGGACAAGGCCGTGCACCGAAACGGCTGGCGACTCGCACACCGCTCACACACCATCCCCCCGGCCAGCGGGGAAAAGTGAGGAAGAAAAGTTCGATGCACGTGCCCACAGGTCGCGCACTGTTCGGTTTGCGGGCGAAATCCGGTGATACCCAGCAAGCGAATCTGAAACAACAAGGTAGTCCACACCGGGTCCCGACTCTCCAGCAATGTACGCAATCCTGATTCCAACATCTCAAAGACGCGCGGTTCGGCATCGCCCTCGGCCATGACGGCGCTCACGAGATTAACCATCCGCCCGGCAGCAGTCATCAACGCTAAATCGCTGCGAAGTTTCGCAAACGGTTCATCGAGAGCCACCTGCGAGATACGGTACAACGAGTCCCCGGGCTTTTCAAACAGATCTAGCTGGCACAGGGTAAACGGCTCGATCATGCCGCCCAAGCGGCTCTTCAGCCGGCGCGCCCCCCGCGCCACTCCGCGCAGTTTCCCCAGCCGTAGCGTGTAACACGTGACAATCCGGTCGGCGTCTCCCCACTTCCGACTATGCAGCACGATCGCGGCCGTCTTTACCAGCGGCATCTCACCACCCTGCGCCGAGAATGACATGGGAACGCGGAGGCGCGCACGGCATCGTTATCGAATCTGCTCGAGGAAGACCGTCGCCAAGGTGAGGTAAATCGCAATCCCGGTGATATCATTGGCCGTCGTCACAAACGGACCGGCGGCGACCGCAGGGTCTACACCCATGCGCTTCAGGACGATCGGCATCACCGTCGCCATGCTGGTCGAGACGAGGAAAGCCGTAATGAGCGACACCCCTACCACCATGCCAAGAAACACCTGGTGCCACAACCAGCCGACAACGGTCAGCATGAGGCTACAGGCAATACCCATCAAGAAGGCGATCTTCGCTTCACGAAAGAAAATCTTCCAGACATCGGTGAGTTCCACCAGGCCGGTCGCGAGACCCCGAATGATGAGCGTGGAGGACTGCAGACCGACGTTGCCTCCCATCGCCGCAATCACGGGAATGAAACTGACGATGGCGACAACCTCTTGAATCGTGTACCGGAACATCCACAACAGCATCCCGGAAAGCAGGCTTCCCACCAGATTGGTAAACAACCAGGGCAAGCGCACACGAGCGGCGGCCATGCTGGAGGACTTGAACATCGCGTCCTCCTCAATGGCGCCGGCCATTTTTAACATATCTTCGGTGGCTTCTTCACGGATGACGTCCACGACGTCGTCGACGGTGATGATGCCGACCAGTTTCCCGTCTTTCTCAACAACCGGAATCGCCAGCAAGTTGTAACTCGCCACCTGGCGCGATACTTCCTCCTGGTCCATGTCGACCGCGACGCTGATCAGATCGCGAGTCATGATGTTCTTGAGCGGAGTGGCCGGGGGAACGGTCAGCAATTGACGAAGGGACAACACACCGACCAGCCGGTCTTCTTTATCCGTCACGTAAATATAGAAGACCATTTCAGCATCGGTCGCCTGCTGCAGTCGGCGAATCGCTTCCTGTGCCGTCGCATCCTCGAACAGGGCGAAAAACTCCGTGGTCATGATGCCGCCGGCCGTGCCTTTGGGATATTTCAGCAAATCGGCGATCTCAGTGGAGTCTTCCGTCCGCATCAGCGCCAGGATTTCCTTTGCGCGATCGTTCGGAATCACACTCAGAATATGCGCGATATCGTCGGAGCCGAGATCTTTCAACAGCCAGGCGGCATCGGACGGCAGCAGATCGGACAGCACCAGCGTGATGCTCTCGCCATCCAATTCGCTCAGCACTTGCCCGCGCTTCACATCTCCCCGCACCAACTCAAAAATTTCACGCTTTTCTTTCAGCGAGGAAAGGTGATCGATGACGTTGGCAATATCCGCCGGATGCATGCGCGCGAGCATTTTTGCCAGATTGGTAATCGCTCCCCGTCGCAAGAGTCGTTGGATGGAGACCAGGCGCACGTCGGATTTGGCCGGACCGTTACCGGCGGCGTCGCGAGACGCATCTTTCCCGAGCGGCTCCTTGTCCGGGAGTCGCGCGGGTTCCGGCGATTGGATGGTGAGATCGTTAATAACCTAACTCCGCGAGGGTTTGTTCGTCCTCTCGCCACGATTCGCGAACCTTGACCCACACTTTCACAAACACCTTGGTCCCGAACAGCCGTTCCATATCTTCCCGTGCTGCCGTTCCCACCGACTTGAGCCGCTCGCCCTGTTTGCCGATCAGAATACCCTTCTGCGATTCCTTTTCGACGATCACCACGGCCCCGATCTTGATCAATTTTTTGGTTTCGACAAACTCTTCGATGTCGACCGCCACCGAGTGCGGAATCTCTTCATAGGTCTGCTGAAGAATTTTTTCGCGGATCAGCTCGGCGGCGAGAGTCCGCATGGATTGATCCGTGATCATATCCTCACTGTAGGTCGCCTCGCCGTCGGCCAGCAGCGACACCGTCACCGACAACAGCCGGTCGGTGTTGTCGGCAGTCTGTGCCGAGACCGGCACCATTTCTGTCCAGGGGAAAATGCGCAGGTACTGCTCCATGAGAGGAAGCAGCCGCGACTTATTCACCAGATCGACTTTATTGATCACGAGCACCACCGGCCGCGCCTGCTTGGCAACCGCTTGCTTCACATGTTCGACCACAGCCAGGTCACCGGGCCCGGGCTGGGATGTGGCTTCGACGACCACATACAGCACATCGGCATCATCGAATGTCTCCAACGTCGTCCGCACCATGCGTCGGTTCAGCAGGTGGCGTGGCTCGTGAAAGCCCGGCGTGTCGAGAAACACGATCTGAGCCCCTTCCACATGCGCTACCCCCAGAATCCGCGTCCTGGTGGTTTGCGGCTTGTCAGACACGATGGCGATTTTTTCCTTCAGCAGACGATTCAGGAGGGTCGATTTCCCGACATTCGAACGCCCGATAATGGCCACACTGCCAAACTTCATGGTGTTTTCACGGTCGGGAGCCGTTCCTTTTCTCCAAGCGGCGCAAGTTGATACACCGTTTCGCCTTTTCGCACGTAGCCCAACCGCTCGCGAGCCAGCTCCTCGATGCGAGTCGAGTCATACTGCACGCGATCCAAATCCGCGCGCAGTTCGCCATTCAACCGTTGTAAATCGGCAAGCTCGTGATCCAATTGTTCCGCATGCTCACGCAAATGCAGATACCGGGAAATGCCCATCTCTCCGAACAACAGTGCGCCCATCATCACGAACAGTGCTCCGAGCCCTACCCACTTGCCGGCAGAACAGAGCTTCCGCTGCCAATCCAACCAGTCGCGCCCACGGTTCGGTTTAATGATCACGGTGGTTAGGCCCTCGATGGAACAGCCGTGCGGCCTCGATACACAGCCGCTGCACCCAATTCGTCTTCAATACGAAGGAGTTGATTATATTTGGCCACGCGATCCGTCCTGGATAACGAACCGGTCTTGATCAATCCGCTGTTGGTCGCCACCGCCACATCCGCGATCGTCGTGTCTTCCGTTTCGCCCGATCGATGCGAGATGATCGCCGTGTACCCCGACCGCTTGGCCAGCTCGATCGCATCCAACGTCTCCGTCAACGTGCCGATCTGGTTGAGCTTGATCAGGATCGAGTTGCCAATCCCCTCCGCAATGCCTTTGGCGAAGATGTCCACATTGGTGACAAAAATATCGTCGCCGACCAGCTGCACGCGTGTGCCGAGCTTCTCCGTCAAAATCTTCCACCCCTTCCAATCCAATTCGCTCAAGCCGTCCTCGATGGATAGGATCGGATACCGGTCCAGCAACTTGCCGTAATACGAGACCATCTCCTCGGAGGAACGTTCGGGATTTTTCTCGGCCTCCAACCGATACCGCCCTTTGTCATAGAGTTCGCTCGCGGCACAATCCAAAGCCAGCGCAATGTCTTGGCCGGGGCGATAACCGGCGGCTTCAATCGCCTCCATGATCAAGGCCAATGCCTCTTCGTTCGATTGTAGGTCCGGCGCGAATCCACCCTCATCACCCACCGCCGTGTTCAATCCCTTTTTCTTCAGCAGGGATTTCAACGTGTGAAACACCTCCGTCGCCATGCGCAACGCGTCGCTGAAACGCGGAGCGCCGACCGGCATGATCATGAATTCCTGCAGGTCTAGCCGGTTGTCGGCATGCGCGCCACCGTTGATGATGTTCATGAGCGGCACCGGCAACACCCGCGCATTGGTCCCGCCGAGATAGCGGTACAATGGCTGTCCGGTTTCATTGGCCGCGGCCTTGGCCACAGCAAGGGACACCCCAAGAATGGCATTCGCGCCCAGTTTCCCCTTGGTCTTCGTTCCGTCCAGGGCGATCATTTCGTGATCGACGGCGGCCTGATCCAACGCCTCCATCCCCAGCAATCGCGGCGCAATGGTCTTGCTGACGTTTGCGACCGCTTTGGACACACCTTTTCCCATCCAACGCTTTTTGTCGCCGTCGCGCAATTCGATCGCTTCCTTCTCGCCCGTCGAAGCTCCCGAGGGCACGGCCGCCCGCCCATGCGCGCCGCTTTCCAGCAGCACTTCGACTTCCACCGTGGGGTTGCCTCGTGAATCAATGATCTGCCGCGCTTTCACGTTCCTGATTCCGCTCATGCTTGTAGTCTCCTCCAGATACTCACACTCAACCATCTCTGCTGTCGTTTAGTTCGCCGCTCCCCGGCCTCGCATCAATTCTCAGCCCAATGTCTTCTTCAGCAATTCATTCACCTTGCCGGGATTGGCCTTCCCGCCGGAAGCTTTCATGATCTGGCCGACGAGAAACCCCAGCACCTGCTGTTTGCCTTCTTTAAATTGCGCTACTTGAGCAGGATTTTTCGTCAACACTTCATTAATTATTGTCACCAAGGCCGCTTCATCAGAAACCTGCGTAAGCCCCTTGTCCTGAACGATCTGCGCCGGCGGTTTTCCGGACGCATACATTTCCGGAAAGATGTCCCGGGCGACCTTCAAACTCACCGCGCCCTGATCGACCAGGGTCAACAATTCGACCAACCGTTCGGGCGACACGGGCGACGCATCCGCCTCAATGCCGGCCTGATTCAATTCACGCAACAGCTCGCCCATCACCCAATTGCTGACGGTCTTGGGATGGGGATGCAGCTTGACGCATGCGTCAAAATATACCGACAGGGCTTTGCTGGATGTCAAAATCCCTGCGTCATATTCAGGGATGCCGTAGTCTGCAACAAACCGTTGCTGCTTCGTCGAGGCCAGCTCCGGCAATCCCTCACGCAATTGTTCGATCCAGTCAGCCGAAATCTCCAGCGGGACCAAATCCGGGTCTGGAAAATACCGGTAGTCATGCGCTTCCTCTTTGCTGCGCATCACGGCCGTTTCACCGCGCTCGTGATTCCAGAGCCGGGTTTCCTGATAAATCTTTCCCCCCTCGCTCAGCACCTTGGTCTGGCGTTTGATTTCGTAATCAACCGCATCCTTCACGAACTTGAAGGAGTTGATGTTCTTCAACTCCACTTTGGTCCCATAAGCCGTTTGCCCTTCGGGACGGAGCGAGAGATTCGGTTCGCATCGAAAACTTCCCTCTTCCATATTTCCGTCGCAGACATCGAGATACATCAGGAGCTCGCGCAAGGCCTTCAAGTACGCCACCACCTCTTCGGACGAACTTAAATCCGGTTCGGTCACGATCTCGAGCAGCGGGGTCCCCGCGCGATTCAAATCCACGAGGCTCATGCCGCTGCCGGCTTCATGCAGATTCTTTCCGGCATCTTCTTCCAAATGAGCGCGCCTGATACGCACGCGTTTCCGGGTCCCCCCGGCGGCAATTTCGATCCACCCGTGCTCGCAAATCGGCGCTTCGTACTGGGAAATCTGATAGCCCTTGGGCAAGTCGGGATAAAAATAGTTCTTCCTGGCGAAGCGATTGCGCGCTCCGATCGTCCCGTTCATCGCCAGTCCTGCGCGCACGGCCATCTCCACGGCTGTTTCATTGATGACCGGCAGGCTTCCGGGCAAACCCAGACAGACAGGGCAGGTCTGTGAATTGGCTGTTCGACCAAACGTGGTCCCGCAAGGACAGAACAACTTGGATTGCGTGCGCAACTGCGCATGCACCTCCACGCCGATGACGACTTCGTAGGCCACGCTCAACTCTGCTCTCCCTTGGTGAACTGCTCCCGCTCCCGCCGCATGGCTTCCCGCCCTGCATCAAAGGCCTCGCGCAAAACGGTTTTCTTCGTTTCGATGAAGTCGCGTCCTTCTTCGACCGCGCCCTCGAACCGTTCGCCCGCTTCTCCGACTAAATCCCGCAGCTCATCTTCCGCGCGCCGCGCGTACCCGCGTAACATCTCGCGCGATTCTGGTCCGGTTCGTGGCGTCAATAAGATCGCCGCCACCGCGCCTAATGCCGCGCCGCTCAAAAATCCCAACAGAACCGCTGCTGACGATGAACCGTGATTATCCGCCATTGTGATGTCCTCCTTCTTTCAAACGTTTCGTGACCACTTGCTTTGCTGCGCGAAGCCCCGCCACCACGCTCGCCACATTGGCCAGCAACGTCCCTCCGGATCCTCGCACCAAACTATGCACCTGATTGACCGATTCGCCCACTTCGCCCACGGCGTGCAATAACACGGCCGCATGCTCCACTCCGCCGCGTGCCTGTTCGGTCAGATCGTTCAGGTTTTGGCTCATTGCCCGTAATTCCGTTACCAGGACCGGAAGGTCGGCATTGAGCCTGGTCACCAACGTCTCGGCTTCCGCAACCGTCTTACGAACTTGGATCAGCAGCGGAACCAGATACCCGACCAGCACCGCGAACGCGAGAGCAACCAAAATAGCCGCGACTTCGACAATCATAAGGACTCCCTTTCAGGCTTACCGCACCAACGGCTTCTTGGACCGCCAGTTTGTCGCCTGCTCATAGGCATTCGCCCCGCGCAACAGGGTTTCCTCCTCAAACGGCCGGCCGATCAGCTGGAGCCCGATCGGCATCCCCGCTGCACTGAATCCGCAAGGAAGCGAGATCGCGGGAAGCCCGGCCAGATTCGCCGAAATCGTATAGATGTCGGACAAATACATCTGTAACGGATCCTGCGCCTTTTCTCCGAACTTGAAGGCCGTAGTCGGAGTCACCGGCGTCACGATCAGATCGACCGTCTCAAACGCGGCCTCAAATTCCCGGCGGATCAATGTCCGCACCGCCTGCGCTTTTCCGTAGTAGGCGTCGTAGTATCCGGCGCTCAACACATAGGTCCCCAGCATGATCCGGCGTTTCACTTCCTGGCCAAACCCTTCCGCCCTGGTCCTGAGGTACATATCGAGCAAGTCTTTGCTGTCGCCTGCCCGCAGGCCGAACTTGACCCCGTCATAACGGGCTAGATTCGAGCTGGCCTCTGCGGTGGCGATGACATAGTAGGCGGCAACCGCGGCATCCGTCGTCGGCAGTTTGATCTCGCGGATATCGGCGCCAAGCTCCCGTAACCCTTCAATAGCCGTGCGAACGGCCTGCTCCACTTCAGGATCGAGGCCGTCGGCAAAGTATTCGGCGGGGACGCCGACCTTCAGGCGTTTCAAATCTTTCCGTTTGAGCGCCCTGAGATAATCGGGAACCGGCACGTTCGCCGACGTCGAATCACGAGGATCATGGCCTGCGATCGCGCCGAGTACGATCGCGGCATCCGTGACATCCTTCGTGATGGGGCCGATCTGATCCAAGGACGAGGCGAAAGCCACCAACCCATAACGAGACACCCGACCATAGGTGGGCTTCAGCCCGACGACGCCGCAAAACGCCGCCGGCTGACGAATCGATCCGCCTGTATCCGAACCCAAAGCCGCCACACATTCATCCGCCGCAACAGCAGCCGCTGACCCGCCGCTCGACCCGCCAGGAACAGTCTGGAGGCTCCAGGGATTACGGCTGGCTCCGAACGCCGAATTTTCGGTGGATGACCCCATCGCAAATTCGTCCAGGTTCGTCTTGCCGACCAGCAGATAGTTCTGCCCACGCAATTTCGCGACCACAGTGGCGTCATAGGGGGGCACGAAGGTCTCCAACATCCGGGAGGCGCAGGTCGTGCGCACACCTTCCGTACAGATGTTGTCCTTCACCGCCAAAGGCATGGCCATCAGAGGGGACGTTTTGCGCCAGCCCTTCAACGACTGATCGAGCCGTTCCGCCTGCGCCACCGCCGCCTCCTTACATTGCGTGAGATAGGCGTTGACCTTAGGCTCGACATGCCCCACCCGCAGAAAGTAGGCGCGCACAATTTCCGTGGCCGTCACATCGCCCGCGGTAAATTTCCGCTGCAACTCCGCCAGGGTCATTTTATGTATAACCGTCAATCCCATCAGCGCTTCTTAACCTTGCGGGCAATTCGATTTTTTCCGTCAACGAGGATGATCTTCGGCTTATGCCGCTGAATCTCTTCGTCACTATAATATTCGTAACAGAAAATAATGATCTGATCCCCCACCGCAGCCTTGCGCGCAGTTGGTCCGTTCAACACGATCTCGCCCCCGCCCCGTTTCCCCTTCATGGCGTAGGTCATGAATCGCTCGCCATTGTTGAGATTGGAACACACGATCGCTTCATACGGCAGAATACCCGCCGCCTCCAGCAACTCTTCATCCACCGTGAGACTACCTTCATATTCCAGACAGGCCTCGGTCACCGTCGCTCGATGTATCTTCGCCCTCAACATTTGTCGAAACATAATCGGCTCGTACTCCTTACGTCGCTTACGACTCTTGAATAATTTTCGGCACCCGGAAACAGTGCGCCTCCGTATCAGGAGCGTTGCCTAATGCCTGCTCAGACGAGAGAGACGCCTGCACCTGGTCCGGACGAAAGACATTGGTCTGCCCCAACACGGTTGAGGTCGGCTCCACGTCCTCCGTGGAAAACGTTTTGAGCTTCTGGACATAGGCCACAATCTGGTTCAACTGTTGTGAGAAGGCCGTGGTCTCCGCCTCGCTCAACGCCAGCCGCGCCAGCTTGGCCACTTTTTCAACTTCCTGCTTTGTAATCTCCATGACTCCCTCTCGGCTCTTAGAGGATAATCCACATGGTCTTCCGACAAGGCCGCAGGAAGCCCGGCGACGAGGCGTACCCTCGGGGTACGTCGCAGGATGCCGGGCGACCGAGAACGCAGTGGGAAGCCATGTTCATCATCCGACTATTCCACCGTCACGCTTTTCGCCAGGTTGCGAGGCTGATCCACATCCTCCCCGCGCAGCACGGCAATGTGATACGCCAGCAACTGCAGTGGAATCGTAAAGAGGATGGGCGACAGCAGCGGATGCACATCAGGAATGGTGAACACCGCATCGGCGATCTTGCCCAACTCGCGCTCGCCTTCCGCCACGAAAGCAATCACCGGAGCCCGGCGCGCCTTGACCTCCATGAGGTTACTGACCGTCTTTTCATATAACCGGTCCCTGGGCGCCAATACCACCACCGGCATGTCTTTATCGATCAAGGCGATGGGCCCATGCTTCATTTCTCCGGCGGCATACCCCTCCGCATGGATATAGGAAATTTCCTTGAGCTTGAGCGCGCCTTCGAGCGCGATCGGAAAATTGATGCCGCGCGCCAGATACAAGAAGTCCGGTTTCTTGTAGTACCGCTTCGCGATCGCCAGAATCTCTGCTTCCCGGCCCAGCACATGCTTCACCAATGCCGGCACCGTGACCAGGCGGTCCAGCCAGGCCTTCCCATCCGCCGCACTCAAGACGCCCCGTACCCGGCCGAGATGCAAGGCCAGCATATAGAGCGCCGCCAACTGACTGGTAAAGGCCTTCGTCGAAGCCACGCCGATCTCAGGGCCGCAGTGCGTATACAGCACGCCGTCCGACTCACGGGCCAGCGTGCTGCCCACGACATTGACGATCGACACAACGCGCGCGCCTTTCTGCTTGGCTTCTCGCGCCGCCGCCAGGGTATCCGCGGTTTCACCCGATTGCGAGATCGTAATGAACAGATCGTTCTTCTCGATCAACGGATCGCGATATCGAAATTCGCTGCCGATATCGACCTGCACCGGCGTACGAACCATTTCCTCGAGCAAGTATTTTCCCACCAGCCCTGCATGCCAGCTGGTGCCACAGGCCACGATCCAGATCCGCCCCACGTCGGCAAACTGCTTCGGCGTCAGGCCGATATCCGGCAGATCCGCCTCGCCGCTCTCATACGAGTACCGGCCCCGAATCGTATCCAGAATCGTTTGGGGTTGTTCGTGAATTTCCTTCAACATGAAATGGGGATATCCGCTTTTTTCAGCCGCGGACGCGTCCCAGGTCACCTTGGTTTTCTTGCGTGTCACCGCCCTCCCGTCGAGGTCCGTGAAGGCAACGCCTCCTGCTGTGACCTCGACGACGTCGCCCTCGTCCAGGAACGTCACGTCCCTGGTGTGAGACAACATCGCCATGACGTCCGACCCGACAAAGGACGCCTCCGCGGTGCGACCGATAACCAGCGGACAACCGGACCGCGCAGCGACCAGCAAACCGGGCTCATGCTCGGAAATCACGGCGATGGCATAACTGCCGCGAATCTCCTTCGCCGTCGCGCGGACCGCATCAGCCAGGCGCAACTTGCCATGCTTCATGTGGGTATCGATCAGGTGCGCAACCACTTCCGTGTCCGTCTCCGACTGAAACTTGTACCCGTCCTTGACGAGACGCTGCTTGAGCTCGACGTAGTTTTCGATGATGCCATTGTGCACCAGCACGCAGCTCTCGGAGCGATGCGGGTGCGCATTCTGCTCAGAGGGTTTCCCGTGCGTCGCCCAGCGCGTATGGCCGATCCCACACATGCCGGCAATCGCCTTCTGTTCCAGCGATTTTTGAAGATTGATCAGCTTCCCGACACTGCGCCGAATGTCGATCTTTTCCCCACGTTGGATCGCCACGCCGGCCGAGTCGTACCCTCGATATTCCAGCTTCGACAACCCATTCAACAAAATCGGGACTGCATCCTGATTTCCTACGTAGCCGACGATGCCACACATAGGGTGTCGTTACCTCCGTTTCGAACGTTGAACTGCCGGTTGCTTCTTCTTGGCGGACCGCGTTGCGGATGTCGAGGCCTTTGCGGCCTTCGCCTTCCCTTTGGATACCTTGACACGCTTCTTTGTCGGCCTAGCGTTCACAGGCAGCACGCGCTTCACGGAAGGAGCGGGAGGCGGGACCTGTCCACTCTGCAATGCGCGCCGCCGCGCCGCCCACCCTTCACGCGTCACCTGGGGCACGCGTGAAATCACCAAGGCATCCGCCGGGACATCCTGCGTGATCGTTGTGCCGGCCGCGATCACGGAGCCTTGGCCGATTGTCACCGGCGCGACCAGTTGCACATCGCTGCCGATGAACACGCCGTCACCAACGGCCGTGTGAAATTTCTTGTATCCGTCGTAGTTGCACGTAATCGTCCCGGCGCCGATATTCACACCGCTGCCGATCGTCGCATCGCCGAGATAACTCAAATGGTTGGCCTTCGATCCCTCGCCAAGCTCCGTCTTCTTCATCTCGACAAAGTTGCCGACCTTCCCCTTGCGCCGCACCAGGACACCAGGCCGTAAATGTACGAACGGTCCGAGATGCGAGTCGTCGTCAACCTGCGACTCCCGAAAAATGCAGTGGTCCAGAATCTCCACCCGTTGACCGATGACGCAGTCGGTAATCCGCGTCCCGGTGTGCACGATGGTGCCCTCCCCGATCACCGTCCGGCCTTCGAGGGTCACGCCTGGATACAGCACCGTGTCGCGCTCGATCGTCACGTCGGCATCGATCCACGTGGACGCCGGATCCCGCATCGTCACGCCCGCCTCCAGCCAGTGCGTCCGAATCCGCCGGCGAATGACCTGCTCGGCTTCAGCTAACTGCACACGGCTATTGATCCCCAATCCCTCGTCGATGTCCCGTAAACGCAACGCCGAAACCGTGCGCCCCTGCTGCACCGCCATCTGCACGATGTCGGTCAGGTAATATTCGCCTTGTGCATTCCGGGGATCGAGCTTGTCGAGCGCTGGAAAGAGAAACTCCCCGTCGACGACATAGGTCCCGACGTTGATTTCGCGCACGTGTCGCTCAGCGGGAGAGGCATCCTTGTCTTCTACGATGCTCTGAACCCTGTTGTCAGCGGCTCCCTGCAGCCATTCCTCGCGACGCTGACGAATGACCCGGCCGTAGCCGGACGCATCGTCGAGCACCGCAGTCAACAACGTCACGGCCGCGCCTTGCGCATCATGCATCGCGAGAAGTTCCCGCACCGTCGCTTCCGTCAACAACGGCGTGTCGCCGTTCAAAATCAGATAGCGGGTCGGTCTGCGGTGCGCCGCATCGCCGAACAGGGGCCGCGCTTGCAGCACCGCATGGCCAGTCCCCAACTGCTTCGTCTGCTCCGCGACAGCCACGCACCCGCCGATCGCTTCGACAACCTTGCGCACATCGGCGCCCTGGTGCCCGACCACGACAGCCACCCCCTGCTCCGCCAGGCCGCAGGCGATATCCAACACGTAGAGGACCATCGGCCGGCCCGCCACCGGATGGAGCACTTTGGCCAGCGCCGATTTCATGCGCTTACCGAGGCCCGCGGCCATGATGATGACGCCGAGCCCGGGAATGGAGGAAGACAAGGCCTTGTCGTGCGATGCGTGAGTCATGGGTTCGTCACCATACGTAATTGACACAGGGCTCGCTCGGCGATGTCGCGATCAGCCGACCTGTACGCCTGCATCGGGTTGCTTAATCGGTGCCCAGGTTTTTCCAGCGGCCTGCGACGCGGCACCCGACGGCTGCGCCGGGGTATAGAGCCCTCCCGACACGATCAGCTTCATGGCCTCCTCAACCGTGATATCCACGGCGATCACTTCGCGCTCGGGCACCAGGAGAAAATAACCCGATGTGGGATTGGGTGAGGTCGGAACATAGACGTGCACGAGCGGGTCCGGGGAAAGCTGCTGCATCTCCCCTTTTGTCACGCCGGTCACAAACGCAAAACAGTAATGACCGTTCTTCGGAAATTGGATCAACACCACGCGGCGATAACTCTCGCGCTCCGCGAACGACAGAATATCCATCATCGACTTGATCGTGGAGTAGATCCCGCGGACGACCGGCACGCGATTGAGCAAACTCTCCCACTGCCGCACGACCTGGCGGCCGATAAAATTCGCCGCGAACAGTCCGGTCATGAAAATGAGCAGGATGAGCGCGATAATACCCAAACCGGGCACGTAGTACCCTGGAGTCACCAACCGGGCGGCGGCGTCGCCGAGAATCCCATCCAGACTGACAAAGAGCGTCTTCAGGATCAGGATGGTGCCCCAGATGGGGATCATCACCAGCAAACCGGTGAGAAAATAACGTTTTAATGAAGCTCGTACCATGTGTGGCTGAGGGGTCCTGGGTAGAGCGTCATGATACTGGTCTTTTGCCAGTCGTCGCAAGCCTTTTCTTGCTATTTTCAATCACTTGGAATAGGATCCGACCTTCTTTCTTCCAACATTTTCCAGATCCAAATGATGAGACAACGCGGCCGACCATCCCGAGGTCTGTTCATTACGCTGGAGGGCATCGAGGGGTGTGGAAAATCCACCCAGGCCAGACTCCTGGGAGAATACCTACGGACTCAAGGGCACGTCACCGTCGAGACCCGGGAACCGGGCGGAACCCCGCTCGCGGAGAAAGTCCGATCGGTCCTCCTTGATCGCGCCGACGAACCGGTAGCGGCCGAAACCGAAGCATTTCTGGTGCTCGCGGCCCGACGCCAACATGTTGCCCAGGTGATCGAGCCGGCTCTCGCGCGCGGCGTCATTGTGCTCTGTGACCGCTTCAGCGATTCAACGCTGGCCTATCAGGGTTATGCGCGCGGGCTGAATGTGTCTTTGCTTGAACGGCTCAATCGCCTCGCGACTCACGCCGTGACGCCGAATCTGACACTGCTGTTCGACCTTCCCGTCTCCACCGGCCTGGCTCGGCGGCGGTCCGCCAGCGAAACGAACAGGCTCGACCGCGAATCGCTCCGGTTCCATCAAAAGGTTCGGGCCGGTTTTCTCGACCTGGCGAAGCGTTATCCCGCGCGCATGAAAGTTGTTCCCGCGCGCGCATCCAAAGAAGCTGTCGCCCGTGCAGTCGCCCGGATTGTCGCACCGCTACTGAACCGGGTCCATCGAACCGACGCCCAGACGGCGACGCCGCGCAGCACCCCCTCTCACCACACACAGGTCCGCCATGCCGCTCGCTGACATCATCGGACACGAGCACGCCAAGACCCTGCTGCGCTCGGCGATCCTGCAAAACCGTGTGGCCCATGCATACCTCTTCCACGGCGACGATCGCATTGGCAAACGTCTCCTTGCATTGCGGCTTGCACAAACGCTGCTCTGCGAGACGGTTTCCGACAGCCGGCAGCCGGACGCCTGCGGCGCCTGCCGGGCCTGCCAGCAGGTGGATGCGCGCACGCATCCCGATTTTCTGGTGATCGAACCGGATCAGGAGATGGCCAATCCCCAAATCAAGATCGAATCCATCCGAGACATCGAGCATCAGATGATCTATCGCCCGCTAATCGGCACGAGAAAAATCTGCCTGATCGACGAGGCGGATCGCATGACCATCGGCGCCGCCAACGCCCTGCTCAAAACGCTGGAAGAACCGCCCGACCACAGTCTGTTCATTCTGGTGTCGAGCCGGCCCTACGCATTGCCGGCGACAATCCGCTCGCGCTGCCAGGCGCTGCGACTTACCGCACCGGCACAAACGCAGGTCGAAGCCGCCGTGATTTTGAAACGCGAACTTCCTCCAGCCGATGCACACTTCTTGGCCCTGCTTAGCGACGGGCAATTAGGTCGGGCGTTGGAATGCGATCTCGAACAGGCCAGAACCAGCCAGAAGGAATTCGCGGCCATCTTCTCAGCCAAAGGGCTGCACTCTTTCTCCACCGTGCTGGCTGCCGCGGAAACGCTAGCCAAGGGCGACCGGGCACCAGAGGCATTCGACTGGCTGCTGCGATGGCTGCGCGACGTGCTGCTCATCGCCGTCGGAGCCGGCTCGGACCATATCCTGAACCTGGACCAACGGGCCGGAATGCAGACGCTGGCCGCACAGATCAATATCGACGATCTCTTGGCGCTCATCAGCGACCTCGAAAAAATGGAACGCCAGGCGCATCGGAACCTCAACGTCCAGATCGCACTCGAAACCATCCTTTTGCGAGTCCGGCAACTCCTGACTCCGCCAGGCACCGCCGACCGCTCACGATAACCTAGCTTTACCTATCCGCATCTTGCTATCTTCATCCGACGATCTCCTCATCCGACCAAACATGACAACACACGAGACCTTCTACATCACGACCCCGATCTACTACGTCAACGACGTGCCGCACATCGGCCACGCGTACACCACCGTCGCTGCCGATGTACTTGCGCGGTACTGGCGGTTGCGCGGACGCGACGTATTTTTTCTGACCGGCCTGGATGAGCACGGACAGAAAGTGCAGCAGGCCGCCGCGAAGGCCGGCATCGATCCGCAGACCCACTGCGACCGCCTGGCGCCACAGTTCACACACCTCTGGAAACGGTTGAACATTTCCCATAATGCCTTCATCCGCACCACCGACAAACCGCATCAAGCAGTGGTTCAACGATACCTTCAACAGCTGCATGATAAGCAGTTGATTTACAAAGCAGACTATACAGGATGGTATTGCACGTTCGACGAACGGTTCTGGACGGAAAAGGATGTGGTCGGCGGCCTCTGCCCAGACTGCAAACGACCGATCGAACAACTGAGCGAACATAATTATTTCTTCAAGATGGGCCAGTACCAGGAACGGCTGCAGCGGCACATCCTGGAGCATCCGGATTTCATCAGACCCGAATCGCGGCGCAACGAGGTCCTCGGGTTTTTGCAGACGCAGAAGCTGGGCGACCTTTCGATCTCACGACCCAAATCGCGACTCTCCTGGGGCATCGAACTCCCCTTCGACAAGGACTATGTCACCTACGTCTGGTTCGATGCGCTCGTCAATTACATGTCGGCACTTGAATACCTGCCCCAGGGACAACCGGCCGGCTTGCGTTACTGGCCCGCCGATGTCCATCTGGTCGGGAAGGACATTCTCACCACCCATGCCGTGTACTGGTCCACGATGTTGATGGCGCTGGACCAACCGCTCCCGAAGACCATCTTCGCCCACGGTTGGTGGACGGTGGACGGCGAGAAGATGTCCAAGAGCCGCGGCAACGTCGTTGACCCGAACAAGATGGTCGACCAATTCGGCGCCGATGCCTTCCGCTATTTCCTGCTCCGCGAAGTGCCGTTCGGCCAAGACGGCGATTTTTCGCACGGCGCGCTCGTGACGACCGTCAACGCCAAACTCGCAAACGGTATCGGCAACCTCTTGAGCCGCACGCTCACCATGATCGAACGGTCCTGCGCCGGCGCGATCCCCGAGCGGGGCCCGGCCGTGCTGCCCGAATTGGAACAGCGGATCGAGGAGTTGGCCAAGCGCCTGCCCGGAAAGGCTGAAGCTGGCTTCAATGCTCTCCAGTTTCGCGATGTGCTGCTCACAATCGAAGACCTCAATGGCCTCTGCGATGAATACATCGACAAGAGCGCGCCATGGAAACTGGCGAAGCAGCCGGAGACACAGCCGCAGTTGCACACGGTGCTAAATATCTCCGCCCGCGCCCTTCGACTCCTGGCGGTGCTGCTCTACCCGTTCATGCCCAATGCGGCGGCACAGATGATCCGGCAACTTGGATTATCGCTGGACCTATCCCGACCGCTGGCGGCAAACGCCGGGCAGTGGGACGTGCCTTTGGCCGGCAGCACCACTCAAAAAGGCGCCTCACTGTTTCCCCGTATTGAATCCAAACCACAAGGAGCCACAGCCGTGAGTGATACACCCGCAAATCCGCAGCCGATCGCAGCCTCCGCGGCGCCACAATCCCCGGCTCCGACCGTGACGCCGTCTGCCGCCCAGGCCGCCGCGCAGCCGGCCCAGATCAGTATTGACGACTTCATGAAGATTCAACTCAAAGCGGCAAAAGTGCTGGCGGCAGAGCGCGTACCGAAATCCGAGAAGTTGCTCAAGCTCCAAGTCAGCCTCGGTGCCGAGCAGCGGCAGATCGTCGCCGGGATCGGCAAGAAATACGAACCGGAAGCCCTGGTCGGAAAAACCATCGTCATCGTGGCAAACCTCAAACCGGCGAAGCTCATGGGCATCGAATCGCAGGGCATGGTCCTCGCGGCGGGCGACAGCGACGTGCGAGGGCTCGCCACCTTCGTCGAAGACGTGGATCCCGGCACCAAAGTGAAATGATTCGCGCCTCCATCACCAGGCTGATCGGCACCGGCCTCCTTGTGCTGCTGAGCAGCATGAGTGCTGCGTTTACGCCGGAGCCTTCCGAATCCGAACTCGAGAGCAAAACCCGCTACAACGATCCCCTGCCCACGACCGTGCTCGTGCGCGTCGTCGCACACCGATCCCTGGTGCTGGGACATGACGTCGGCGGCGCGCGCGTCACGATTACTGATGTAGCGACCGGCCAGTTGCTGGCCTCGGGCCTACAGCAGGGTGAACCGGGCGACCAGACCCAGATCATGCGCACACCCCACCTCATGGATGAACCGGTCTATAGCAGCCGCCAGGCCGCCGCGTTCAGCGCCACGCTTGAATTGTCCCGCCCGACGCTGGTGGAAATCACAGCCGAGGGGCCGTTGGCTTATCCCCGCTCATTGCAGCGGGCGAGCACCACCGTCTTATTGATACCCGGCCACGACCTGACCAACGACGGCATCGTGCTGCCCCTGTATGGCTATCTGGTACAAGTCGAGCACCCCAAGCCGGGCGAGCCCTTGATCGCCAAGGAAGATGTGATGCTGCGAGCCTCGGTGCGGACACTGTCCGGCGCCCTGGTCCGGCCGCACAGCGATTGGGATTCCCGCAAGATGCATATCTATGCCGAACTGTTGGTCGGAGACCGCATCGTCGAGCGGCTGCAGATGTTCTACGCCGGGGAAAAGAGCCGGTTCGAAGCGCCGTTTTTCGTGCCTATGTCCAAAGACGCCCCCGACGGCATCACGCTGCGCGTGGTCGTGGCCGACGTCGCGACCGGGAACTTCGGCGTGGCCTCGGCGCAGTACCCGGTGCTCTCCGAACGCCTGAGACCCAAGAAAAATTGACCCCATTGACTGAATCGGTGGTTTCGTGATGTGCTGACCAGGTGCTGCCGTCACAATTCGTTGACTGGCCGTTCACCATCGACGCTCCTGATCACTCGATCGTACATGCCTGACGATGGACCCTAAACAACGACAATTCTCCATCTGGTACATGTTCATTGCCCTCTGGGTTCTGATCCTCATCCAGACCTTTCTTCCCTCCCTGTTTACCCCCACCGAAATTCCCTACAGCGAATTCAAAGTCGCCGTGGAAGCGGGCAAGGTCACCGAGGTGACAGTCTCGCCGCAAGTCATCCACGGCAAGATGAAGGAAGACAAAGTCTTTCATACCATCCGCATCGAAGACCCGGATCTGCTGCGCAGCCTCGCGCAGCACCAGGTCAAGGTCACGGGCATGATCGAAAGCACCCTGTTCCGGGATGTGCTGTCCTGGATCCTGCCGATCGTGCTGTTCTTCGGTGTCTGGTGGTTCCTGCTGCGCCGCATGGGCCAGAGCCAAGGCTTCATGACGGTCGGGCAAAGCAAAGCCAAGGTGTATGTCGAGAATGAGGTGAAGGTGACCTTCGCCGATGTCGCCGGCGTCGACGAGGCGAAGCAGGAACTGGAAGAGATCATCGAATTCCTCAAGACGCCGGAGAAGTTCCGGCGCCTCGGCGGCAAGATTCCCAAGGGTATTCTGCTCGTCGGCCCTCCGGGCACGGGCAAGACGCTACTCGCCAAGGCTGTGGCCGGGGAAGCCGGCGTGCCATTTTTTTCAATCAGCGGGTCGGAGTTCGTGGAGATGTTCGTCGGTGTCGGCGCGGCGCGTGTCCGCGACCTTTTCGAGCAGGCCAAGGGCAAGGCGCCCTGCATCATCTTCCTCGACGAGCTTGACGCACTGGGTAAAGCCCGGGGGGTCGGCCCCATGGCTCACGAAGAACGGGAACAGACACTCAACCAACTGTTGGTCGAAATGGATGGGTTCGACTCCCGCGCCGGCGTCATTCTCGTGGCCGCCACCAACCGCCCGGAGATTCTGGACCCCGCGCTGCTTCGAGCCGGCCGGTTCGACCGCCAGGTGCTGGTGGACCGGCCCGATAAGATCGGCCGCCTCGCCATCCTGAAAGTCCACGCCCGCAGCATCACCCTCGCCAACCAGGCAGATCTCGACACCATTGCCGCCATGACACCCGGCTTCGTCGGAGCCGATTTGGCCAATCTGCTCAACGAAGCAGCCTTGCTGGCCGTGCGTCGCGGTAAGGACACCGTCAGCCTCTCTGAGTTGCAGGAAGCCGTCGAGCGCGTCATCGGCGGGTTGGAAAAGAAAAATCGGGTGCTGAATACAATGGAACGGGCCCGGGTTGCCCACCACGAGGTCGGCCATGCGCTCATGGCCCTCTCCATTCCAGGCGGCGATGCAGTCCACAAAATCTCAATCATTCCTCGAGGTATTGCCGCACTTGGCTACACCATGCAGCTCCCGACCGAAGACCGCTTTCTCATGACCATGTCCGAGCTGAAAAACCGCATCGCCATCCTGCTGGGCGGACGCGCGGCGGAGGAAGTCATCTACGGCGAAGTGTCCACCGGCGCACAAGACGACTTGCGCAAGGCCACTGATATCGCCAAGAGCATGGTGAAAGCCTACGGCATGAGCGAGAAACTTGGCCAGGTCAGCTTAGAGCGGGACCGGCAGTCGATCTTCCTGCAAACCGGTGCGCCCCAAACACCGGGGGACTACAGCGAACAGACCTCCAGGGAGATCGATTACGAAGTTCGACTCTTGATCGACGAACAGTACGAACGGGCCCGTGATCTGATCAAGTCCCAGGAGGCCACGTTGCGGCACGCCGCCCAGGTGCTGCTGGAGAAAGAAACGATCAGCGGCGAAGAACTCAAAGCCCTCGCCACAGCCCAGTGACATCTCATCTCAGAATTCACACATCCACACGCTCCCGGCGATCCTGACAGATCCCCCGCACCGATCCGCGCCGGCCGCTTGAAGACCACACAACGGCTTGCCCTCATCAGTCTCTCATGAGACACTGAAGTCGATGCTCTCCCACACCTATCATGAACTCCGCTCACGTCTACGCATCGCCCTCGCCCTCAATGCGGTCATCATCCTGGCGGAGTTCATCGGAGGCTTTCTCACGAACAGCATCGGCCTCATCGGAGACGCAGGCCACAACCTCGTGGATCAAGGCTCGCTCTTTTTGGCCCTCTATGCCCATGTGTTGACCGCCAGACCCGCCACCGACAGTCGCACCTTCGGGTATCACCGGGCAGGAATCGTCGCGGCGTTTCTCAATTCATTCATCCTCCTGCTCACCGCTACCGGCATTACGATCATGGGCGCCCAGCGAGTCTTGAACCCCGTACCAGTTCCTGGCGGCTGGGTCATGCTGATCGCCCTCATCAGCTTCGTGGCCAACCTCTCCATTGCGCTGCTGCTCCAGCATGGCGCGAAGGATGACCTGAACATCCGCAGCGCCTTCTGGCACATGCTGGGAGACGCATGGGTGTCGCTGGGTGTGGTCGTGAGCGGAGGGGCCATCATGCTGACCGGCTGGTCCGTCCTTGACCCGCTGGTGAGCCTGTTCGTCGTCGTGGCGATCATTCGCGGCGCCTGGCCGCTCTTTAAAGAATCACTTGAGGTCCTCCTGGAGTCCACCCCGCCCGGCGTCAGCCCGGCGCTCGTGGCGGCCACCATCGAATCCATCCCCGGCGTGAAGAACGTCCATGACCTGCACATCTGGGCCGTCGAACCGCGACTTATCATGATGACCACCCACGTGCAAGTCGACGGCGGCGACCAGGCCCTCACAACCGACCTTCTCCAGGCGATCCGAAGCCGGGTGACCAGTGAATTCAAGATTAAACATCTGACCATTCAACTGGAAACCGAATGCTGCCATCCCGACGCCGTCCACTGCGACCTCTCGAAACTCCACGACCAGCATTCGCATGCGGAATTTCTGCACAGCCACCATTAGGCGGATGGTGAAAAAATCCCCCAGCATTGTTCTCGCATCGCTCAAAGGCTCAACGTACCGCAAGGGTACGCCTCGCCTCCTCGCTCGCTGCGGCCGCGCTGGCGGACTTTTTGACCATCCGCGGGGAAACCTGCCCAACCATCTGTCTGTGATCGCGAGATATCTTTGTGCCAAAGCTGCGCATGATAGCGCCACCTAGCCGCCACAGGACTCCAGCGGCTACAATGGGCCGCATGACACAGACTCTCCCCATCCCCTTTTACATGCTCTGCGGCTCGCTCGGCGCCGGCAAGACCACTCTGCTCATGCGCCTCCTCGAATATTGGAACAGCCAGGGGCATAAGGTCGGCGTGCTCATGAACGAGGCCGGCGAGGTGAGTATCGACGGCCCGCGGGCCGGCACCATTGCGGAACAGGTGTTGAACCTTGCCGGCGGCTGCATCTGCTGCGATACGAAAGACGACCTGGCCTGGAGTATCGCCCAGCTGGTGCAGGACTATGACTCCACCGTCATCGTCCTGGAATGCTCGGGCATGGCCGACCCGGCGGAAGTCGTCGATGCCGTCACTGATGCCTACGTATCGCGCATCGCAAAACTTGAACGGATCTTCGCCATGTTGCACCCTGTACCCCTGCCCGATACCGGCATGGCGGAGCTGGTCACCCGCAACGCAATTCGTTACGCCGATGACCTGATCCTCAATAAACGGGATCTCTACATCCCCGGCCATTGGGAACAGTTCCGCGAGACCATCACCCGACTCAATCCGTACGGCCGGCTGTGGGAAACCAATCACGCCAGGCTCGACGTGGCGGCCCTGCTCGCGGCGCCCCAGACACGGACCACTCCAACGAACGTATCGTTTGGGAAATTGCCTTCGGCAGAGAGCAGGCGCGACCCCCGGGCGTCACATCACCCGATGGTGACCACCGTGCGGCTACCGAAACCGCTGAACCGCACAAAGTTCATGGAATGGACGAAGTCGATACCGGAGGGAATGGAACGCGCGAAGGGATTTTTTCGGTTTGAAGGAGAACCGGAGCTACATGAGTTTCAGTTCTTTCCCCCTCGCACCAGCACCATTGCTCCGGTCATGCTGCTCGATGAACCGGACCATGTCCTGGTGTTGATCGGACGCGACTACGATCAGGAACGCTGTCGCGCGTCCCTCCTCGCTTGTCTGGCCGGATAGCCTGTCAGGAAATCGAACCTGCCTGGGCCGGCGCCGGAGAAGCCGACTCGGTAACCGGGCGGAAGCGAGACCAGCGGCGCAGGAAGTACGCGACGGTTGCACCGACCAGTCCTCCCACGATCCAGCCCCCGATCACGTCTGTGAGATAGTGCGCCCCGATGTACACGCGTGAAATGCCGATCGCGGCCACCAGGGGCCAGCCGATCCAGCCTGACTTTGGATAGAGCACCTGGAAAAACGCCGCCGCCGCCGCCGTATTGGCGGCATGGTTGGAAGGAAAGGAAAACGCCCCGCCACAACCGAGCAACTGATGCACATCGGCCAGAGTCACGCAGGGGCGCGGGCGTTGAACCAAGCCCTTTAACTGAGTCCCGAGCGCATCCGTCGCGCCGACTACCCCGGCCAACGTCGCTCCGCCGATCACACATTCCCGCCAATTCACCCAGGCCCAATAGGCCGCGGCCAGCAATATGGGATAGAGCAAATTGCCCGGCCTGGCTAATTCGACTCCGATCCGATCAAGCAGACTCGACTGCCCGGCCATGCCGTTGATGCCATGAAACAGAATCTCGTCCAAGCTCATGGCGCGACGATAAAGGGTCACGAGGAATCAGTCAAATACTTCGCGATTCAGGAAATGCCGTTCTGGCTGGTGTGGCTTCGCTTGATTACCGAGGATCGCACAGATGCCCCTCACCGTTGATGAGGTGAGAATGTCGTATCGCAAGAGCAAGGCTCCTAGTTCCCTTGTTCCGATCGATTGCTGAGAATCCTCCCTGGTAAATGCTCGAAGCCGCCGATGCGGAGCGCCAAAGGTGTTTCGAGCGTGCTTTGCGGTTCGATGTTCTTTTCTAGTGTTCGTTCGGGCTCTCATGGTCATTGCCTTCAAGGACATCGATGAGGTCAAACGCCGTCACGATGTCCGTGCGATGGTCGAGGCCATTCTCTAGCTTGACTCTGGCCAAGAATTTCCCGGCCAAATCGTTCCACCCGAACTTACGCGCAAATTCGTTCCAAATGCGCGTCTGCATCTTGCTTGGCCGCAACCCTCTTTGGAAACACCATTCCACAATGTCCTCATCGCTGCCGCCCTGCTGCACTCGCGCACAAAGGTCCGCATGCTCAATCCCGAGCAAGCCACACAGATGCCCGTCGAGTCCTGCGCGCAACCCAAAGTTGGGATGGTAGTCGGCCGGTAGCTGTCCTGCCTGGTGAAGCCGAATTTTATCCAACATCCTGGCGAAATGGTAAAGCCCGCCGACTTTTTGATACGGACTGCGAAGACCCTCGACTCTCATCGCACCACTCCTTCATCGATGGTGTAAGGCTAAGGCCGCCCGCCGTGGGCCGAAATGTTAGCCGCCCGTGGACCCCAGGAGAAAGCGGGTTACTCCAGAATCAACAGCGCTGCCGCACCGGTTTGCCGTACCGCTCCAGCTGGCGAGCCGGCTTTAATCATCACCAGCATGCCTTGCATGACTGTGACGAGGAGACGTGCCAACGTGCGCGGGTCTTTTTCCTTGGCCAGCGCACCTTCCTGACTCGCACGTGCCAGCAACGTGTAGAGTGCCTCTTCGACCGCATGCAGTTTGCTCGAAAGTTTCTTTCTGATCTCCTTCTCGTGCGGAGCCATTTCCACAACCGTGTTAGTGATGAGGCAGCCGCGCCGCAGGGGGTCGGACAGGATAAACTCCAGCATGGCTTCAAAAAACCGGCGGATCAAAGGCAATGCAGGGCCCGGTTGCTGCAAAATGGAAAACCGCCCCCCGACGCCACCTTCCTTGCAATAGTGGTCCATGGCCTTGAGGAACAGTTCTCGTTTACTGCCGAACGCGGCATAAAGCGACCCGCTGTTGAGATCCATAGCCTCCAACAAGTCTTCCATCGATGTTGATTCATACCCCTTGTGCCAGAAGACATGCATCGCTTTCTCAAGGGTTTCTTCTGGGTTAAACGCTTTAGGGCGTGGCATATACGTACTCGTAGGAGGTGTATACTTTATTATTGATCGGTCGATCAAGAATAAATTTACGATTGCCAGTCGATTCATGCATCTCCACCGTACGGCTGATCTCACACAGACTGTCCCCATGCCCAAGATGGGCGCGGTGAATGACCGCGTCTTGCGAGACACCGTTGGCATCGAGCCGACACGTCGAAGAACCACCACCAGTCCTTGTCGTCGAGAGAGATGGCTTGGTGGGCCTTATCGCGGGCTATGACGTGATGGAGCGCTGCGAATGGTACGGAACGTGGAGAGCAATAGACAATGCAAGTCCTGACTCCTAGCAATGACCCATCACAAGGCTCAGTTCCCATCCAATGCGCGATCTAGATCGAAAGCGGCGCTGATGAGCGCCAGGTGCGTGAAGGCCTGAGGAAAATTGCCCAGGGCCTCTCCGCTATCTCCGGTTTCCTCCGCGTAGAGGCCTAAATGGTTGGCATATCCAAGCATCCGCTCGAACAGCAACTGCGCCTCATTCAACTTTCGGCGGTCGGTTCGTCCGGCTCGCGTGAGCGCTTCGACCAACCAAAAACTGCACATGTTGAACGTACCTTCCGTCCCCGCGAGTCCATCCATACCTGTCGCGGCGTCGTAGCGATGGACGAGGCCGTCGGAAACGAGCCCCCCATTGACCGGCGGACGGTTGATCGCCTCCAGTGTCCTGAGCATCCGCGGGTCGGTCGGCGAAATAAAGCGGACCAGCGGCATGATCAGGTTGGACGCATCCAGCGAATCACTGCCGTACGACTGCACAAAGGAGCCGCGTGACTCGTCCCACCCCTTGGTCATGATCTCCTCGTACACGCGATCCCGCATGGTCAGCCATTTGCGGTGGTCAGCCGGCAGCGAACGTTTGTGCGAGAGGCGCAAGCCTCGGTCCAACGCCACCCAACACATGAGTTTGGAATAGACGAAGTGACGGCGGCCACCACGCACTTCCCAAATGCCCTCGTCCTCGCGCGTCCAGTTCTGACAGAGCCAATCGAGCGAACTTCGAACATGGGACCATCCCAAGTAGGAAATGGGGGATACGTATTTGTCGCACAAGTAGATGGAGTCCAGCAGTTCACCGTAAATATCCAGCTGCAGGTGCTGATAGGCCCCGTTGCCGATCCTGATCGGCTTCGATCCCCTGTACCCGTCCAGATGGTCGAGGACCAGTTCAGTCAAATCGGTTCGGCCATCGATGCCATAGACAATTTGCAACGGACCCGGCGCTTCGCTCTCGTTGCGGGTGCGCTCGTTCAACCAGTGCATGAAGGCTGCGGCTTCGCGGGTAAAACCGATGCGGAGCAATCCATAGACGGTGAAGGCAGAGTCTCTGATCCAGGTGTAGCGATAGTCCCAATTGCGGCCCCCGCCGATCTGTTCCGGCAAACTGCAGGTCGGAGCGGCAACGATCGCGCCGGTCGGTTCGAAGGTCAGTAGCTTTAAGGCCAAGGCCGATCGGGACACCATTTCGCGCCATCGTCCGGTGTAACGGCTCTGCGACAACCAGTCGTGCCAAAACTGCACCGTCGCTTCGAACATGTTGACGGCGTGGCTGTCCGACAGTGCGGCCCCGCACTGGTCCCCTTGGTCGATTTCCCGCAGGACACAGACCGCATGTTCTCCCCGCTGCAATGTAAACTCAGCACTGACTCCCTGCTCGTCCTGTTTGAGCGGAAGGGTCGTCGCCAATCCCAACGTCAGCGCCGCCGTCGAAAACACCGCCCCGTTTGAGTTGAGGTGAGTTTCGTGTGGAGTCCGCGCATAATCGAAGGCCGGATGACAGGTGAGACAAAACGTCATCTTCCCTCGGACCACTTTGACCCGCCGAATCAGCTGATGGTACAGGGCGGGCCCCTCGACACCGACCGGCATGAAGTCTTCGATTTCCCCGACGCCTTCGCTGGAAAGAAAGCGCGTGATTAGCACGTTGGTCTCGGGCCAGTAGAATTGTTTGATGGTGAATCGCGCCGCTTTCGGAGCAATGCTGAACCGTCCGCCTTTGGCGTCATCGAGAATGGCCGCGAAGACACTGGGGGAATCGAAATGCGGAAAACACAGCCAATCAATGCTGCCGTCTCGCCCCACCAGGGCTGCGGTGCGCATGTTACCGATGATGCCGTAGTTCTCAATAGGCTGATAGGCCATGGGACATCCCTCATATCATCCGTTCAACGTCGTTCGACAATATCAAAATTGCCGTGATCTCGCCCAGCGCTTTACGAGACACATACGGGTCAAATCTTGTGTGATGCGCGCCCGCCAGTCGCAGCGTTCGCGATACGGCTGATGATCAACGCGTGCATGCGCGCCAAGGCCGATTTCAGCCAGGCTGTCCCCATGGCCGGGAGAGGTCCGGCGAATGATGGCATCCCGCTGGATACGGATGGCACGGAGCCGGACGGGCAGCAACGCGTTGCCCAAGATGAATCTCTCTGCCGGGTGTTGCCACGATCAAGCGGAAGTGGTTGTGCATCAGGCCGTAGGCATGCCGTACGAGATCACAACGAACGACCACTTTCTCCAGCATGCCCAAGAACCGCCGTCGGTCCTCGTCGTCAAGAAAGATGGCTTGGCGGGCATTGCCTCAGGCCGTGACGTGATAGAGCGCCCCCGCATATTCCAAGCGCAGCGGTCGGGCCATGCAGCGGAGTTTTCCCATCAATCTACATAGTTCAAGACCCCAAGCATCTGCCATTTCCAATCGCTATCATCTCAATGGCACCGAGGAACGAAGTCAGTCTTCGTACCAGAATGATGACAATATCCTGTGACTCACGAAGGTGTTATGGTAGTCTAGCTAGTATCTAGCCAGACTGTATGGTGCCCGAGCATGGGAGGGTGGTGACAATGGCCATTACTACAGTGGGACTTGCCGAAGCGAAGAACAAACTCTCTGAATTGATAGGCCGGGTCGCTCAGGGGGAGGAAATTACGATCACCCGTCATGATGAAGCTGTCGCCAAACTGGTGCCCGCGAAACGATCGAGTAGGGAGGAGGCCATACAAGCGATTGAAGGGATTCGGGCGCTGCGCGCTAAGCATCGTGTCAAATTGACCACCGCGGATATTCTCGCGTGGAAGAATGCTGGGCGACGATGAACTTCGTGCTTGATTGTTCTGTCACGATGACGTGGCTGTTTGAGCATGACGCCACCGACGAGACCGATGAATTACTCGGAAAGCTGGCTGGGCCTGAAAAAGCTCTTGTAGCCCAACATTGGGTTCTTGAAGTGGCCAACGTTCTGCTAAGCGCTGAACGTTTCAAGAAAAAGACGCCGGCGGAGACGGCGCTGTTCCTGAATTTACTGAGCAAGCTTGCCATCGAATCGGATGTGCAGACGGAACAGCATGCCACAACGACCACGCTTGCGTTAGGCCGAAAGCATCAACTGAGCAGTTACGATGCAGCGTACCTTGAGCTGGCCATGCGTCTCGGTTTACCGCTCGCCACACTTGATAAACAGCTGCGAAAGGCGGCGCAAGCTGAAGGGGTCGTCGTCCTTCCGGCCAAGGTTCCTCGATAGACGACAGGAATCGACGTCACATAAATGGGCACCCACCGTATTCAGATTGGGGTCTTGTTCTATGCAAGCCCTCTGGCCGCAGCGCTCACGAGACGGCTGATGGTCCGATAGTGCGTCCCAGCCTTGTGGCCGATTTCACACAGACTGTACCCACGCTCAAGGACCGCATCTCACTGGGCACGGTTGGCGCGGAGCCGCACGGCAAACACCCGGCTGAGATTCGGACGGGCGGCACAGCGTTGCGCGCGTGGAATTTCTGTGAGCACCTGCCTGTCCGATCGGGATCAAGAATCGCACAGCAGGCTGTGAGACCGCCATTACGTTGGATCTGGACACTGCGAAACTCTTGACGTTTCGTCAGGCTTAAGCATGGCTCACAGGCCATGAATGCAGTATCATCACTCACAACGTATTGAGCCTTTCGTATTCCAGTGGCACAGTGTGACGGTCTCCCCGAGTGCATTGGCGGCCTGATGGCGGAGGCAAGATGACAGAAGAAGAAAGAGCCTTTCTGGAAGGTGAAATCAATCGCCAGTACCAACGGTACAACCGGTGACCTGCCCCCTGTAGTTGTACCAGCGTGAATGTGAGTCACGCACAACGTGACCCGCCCCGCAAATGTAGACCGATCGAGACCTGAGGATTTGGCCTGGGCGTGATCGGTTTAAGCCGCCTATGCGGCGATGCGAACCTAGCATAGCTCACGTGACGGTCTCCAATAATTCAGGG
>WBZN01000239.1_pt1 | contig 64843 bp, 62 predicted proteins | sample 5204281 | NCBI WGS metagenome assembly WBZN01 (sample SAMN12344347, study PRJNA552823) | activated sludge metagenome | biome: Activated sludge suspended growth; feature: Nitrification reactor; material: Wastewater; isolation source: activated sludge from nitrification reactor of wastewater... | reverse complement strand
ACCGAATGATCAGGTACATCGTCTTCCAGTGACAACCCCAGAAACCGCATCACGTGCAGATTTGAGTTCGCCATGTCTTCTACCGATTCATCACTTAAACCACCATTCCAGATTCCAACCAGCAGCATCTTAAACAGCAGCAATCCCGGATAAGCTGGCCGCCCTGCAGCATCCGATACCGGTGCATAATGAATTGCGATAACTTTCGCTAGCGAGTTCCAGTCGATCAATTGATCAATTTGCTTTAGAAAATTCCCTTTCCGGGTGCGACGGGTTACATCAAATTCGGAAAAACTCATGCTAATTACTTCAATGCTATTGATTTAAAACACAATTATAGCATCTAGATAATTGGTTGAATTTATAACCGCGCAAAAGTCTCGACTAGTTAAGAGGATTTAGTAATTGATCGATTTATACTCGAATCCGCTAGTTTTACGATTAGTTTTTGCCCAATCGCAAGCCGATCTTTGTTTCCATTCCAGGACTTAAGCGCTTTCACGTCCACGCTATAACGCTTTGCGATGTCGTACAATGTATCACCCTTTTGTACGATGTGGATAATTGGGGATACCTTCACTGGCTGCTGCATATATAACTCGCTGAAGATGCGTTGCTGGGCCACAAACTGGCGTTCATCACTATCATTTCTATTTCTTTTACGTGGTACGAGTAGCGTTTGCCTTTCATCAATCGTATCGAATTCTGAGAGACCATTGACTTCTGCTAGCTCAGATATATCAACTCGATACTTGATGGATAGATCATCTAGAGTTTCATTTTCTTTAACACGATAGACGCGCCAGGAAACAAGCGATTTATCATAGTTTTCTAAATTTGCTTCGAAAGTTTTAACACTAGCAACCGGGAGTAATAGCGTGCGTGGCTTATCTTTGATACGAATAACCGGTCGATGATAAGCTGGATTTAGCGCATTAAATTCATGTTCTGGAAGGTCTGCTAGTTCCGCAGCTAATTTAACATCCATATGCTGCGTAATTTTTACTTGTTTGAAATAAGGTCGATTAGGAAGTGGCTTAAGCTTGACGCCATATTGGCTAGGATTGGCAATGATATTTCTAATCGCAATTAGCTTTGCTACATGATTTTTTGTTTCTGTGGGCAATTGCAGATCATGAAAATTAACTTTTAGATCTCCCCCATGGTTTTCCTCAATACTGCGTTTGAGCGCTCCTTCTCCCCAGTTATAGGCAGCTACTGTGAGTTTCCAATCACCAAACATTCGGTGCAGTTTCTGTAGATAATCGAGCGCTGCATTGGTCGCCGCGATTACATCACGACGATCATCATGCCACCAGTTTTGTTCTAACCCATAAGCGCGACCGGTAGCAGGAACAAATTGCCAAAGACCTGAAGCATGGCGATGAGAATAGGCAACTGGGTTAAATGCGCTTTCGATAATCGGTAGTAACGCAATTTCAGTAGGCATTTTTCTACGCTCAACTTCTTCTACGATATGAAAAAGATACCGACTGCTTTGCTCAACGATATGGTCGATAAATTTCTGGTGACGAGTATAGCTATTTTCATTCTGACGCACTTCATACCCATGTAGTTCTGGCATAGAGAACCCTCTTCGGACTCTTGACCATAAATCGCCCACATTGTTATTCCTGCTTATCGAAGTGGCTCTTCCTTTTATTGAATAAGTGGTACTTTTTTTATTTTGCACCGTATTAGCTGCTTCAACTTGATATGGCAGTAATAGCAATACTGAGCTAACTGCGATACTAAGCATCAGGATTTGAATTTTTTTTATTTTTAGCATAAGTATGTTCATCCTTAATTTTCAAAAATAGTCAAACTTCTGAAAATTCAGATTTAGTTACATCCGCTGATAGAAAAACCACTTGATAACACAGTGCGTTAAATAGAAATATACGGCCTTACAAAAACGCGAAGTGGTATTCAGCAGAAAGGCACTACACAATGATGCAGTGCCAATTCATGATTATCTTAAGGTCTCTAAAAGTAAGTAGAGTTATTTTGGCTAGGCCAGATTGAGATTTATCAATCTAATCCCAACTCAATACACCACCGGTTTGATATTCGATGACGCGTGTTTCAAAGAAATTTTTCTCCTTTTTAAGATCAATCATCTCCGACATCCAAGGAAATGGATTGTTTGCCTCTGGGAAAAGTACATCTAAGCCAATTTGTTGGCAACGCCGATTGGCAATAAAACGTAGATATTCTTTAAACATCGCTGCGTTCAGTCCCAATATGCCTCTAGGCATTGTATCTTCAGCATAACGATATTCCAATTCTACAGCTTTGTGCATCAAAGTGGTAATTTCTTCACGAAATTCTTTGGTCCAGAGATGCGGATTTTCTAATTTAATTTGATTGATGATATCAATACCAAAATTACAATGCATCGACTCGTCGCGTAAAATATATTGATACTGCTCGGCAGCACCCATCATCTTATTTTGCCTACCTAAAGCTAAAATTTGTGTGAAGCCTACATAAAAAAACAAACCTTCCATAATACAAGCGAATACAATTAGACTCTTCAATAGCTGTTGATCAGTCTCTAGCGTGCCTGTTTTAAATTTTGGATCAGTTAAGGTATCAATAAAAGGAATTAAAAATTCATCTTTATCGCGAATTGACTGAATTTCATGATAAGCATTAAAAATTTCACCTTCATCTAAACCGAGCGATTCAACGATATATTGGTAGGCATGGGTATGAATTGCCTCCTCAAAAGCCTGGCGCAATAGATATTGGCGGCACTCGGGATTAGTGATATGACGATAAGTACCCAGTACGATATTGTTGGCCGCAAGAGAATCTGCAGTAACAAAGAAGCCCAGATTACGCTTCACTAATCGCCGCTCGTCTTCAGTTAGTCCATTGGGATCTTTCCAGAGTGCAATATCACGGCTCATACTAATTTCTTGCGGCATCCAGTGATTTGCGCAGGCAGATAAATACTTTTCCCAGGCCCATTTATATTTGAAAGGAACGAGTTGGTTAACATCCGTCTTGCAGTTAATAATGCGCTTATCTTCCACGGAAACCCGTCTTAATGCGATATCTTCTACCAAGTGTTCATCCTGTGGAAGAGAGATGGTGCTAGGAGGCAGTGCAACAGAGGTAATTCCAGTCGATTCAGCCCAATCTGGTCTGCTATTACTTAAGATCGATTTTCCTTGAATCGCTTTTGATTGCAGTGGCTCATCATCAAATGTCAGCATTATTATTACTCCTTCTATGTTTTATTTATAAGCACATACGCTTTATTGACAAGACTCGCAACCTGGATCGTCAATCGCACAATATTTAATCTCAGTGGTTGCTGTTTGCTGTGCATTAGCCATGGCTGCTCCCGCGCTAGTCGGGACTGCATTGAGTGTGCTGGTGTGAACTGTTGATTTTTCGGCCATGGTTGCCCCCAAGGAGCGTAAGTAATAAGTAGTTTTGAGTCCTCTCAGCCAAGCTAATTTATAAATTTCATCTAACTTCTTACCAGATACTCCTGCAATGTAAATATTTAGAGATTGCGCCTGATCAATCCATTTTTGCCGTCGAGCAGCAGCTTCAACTAACCAGTATGGATCTACTTCGAAGGCAGTCGCATATTGACTACGGATTGGTAGTGGAATCCGATCAATCTTGCCAATCGCACCATCATAGTATTTCAGATCTGCAATCATGACTTCATCCCAGAGCTCATGTTTTTTCAGATCACTAACTAGCCATCGATTGGCGATGGTGAATTCCCCAGATAAATTCGATTTGACATATAGGTTCTGGTAAGTCGGTTCAATGCTCGCTGATACGCCAACAATATTTGAAATTGTTGCTGTTGGTGCAATCGCCAAGCAGTTTGAATTGCGCATACCATGTTTTTTTATACGCGCTCGTAGTTTTTCCCATGGTAATGTTGCGGTCGTATCTACATCAACAAACCCACCGCGCTCCTCACGAAGCAAATCGAGCGTATCCTGAGGTAAAATGCCGCGATCCCAAAGGCTATTGCGATAAGTTGCATAACAACCGCGTTCTTCCGCCAATTCGGTCGATGCCCAATAAGCATGGAAAGCAACGGCTTCCATCGAGTGATCAGCAAACGCTATCGCTTCTTCCGAGGCATAAGAAATACCAAGTTGATACAAGCAATCATGAAAGCCCATGATGCCAAGCCCAACCGGGCGATGTTTGAGATTAGCGTTACGCGCTTTCGTGACAGCATAAAAATTGATATCAATCACATTGTCAAGCATTCGCATCGCAGTGCTAATCGTGCGCTTGAGTTTGTCGGTATCGAGCTTACTATCCTTGATATGCGCGAGCAGGTTTACAGACCCTAGATTGCATACTGCAATTTCTTTATCACTGGTATTCAAGGTGATCTCGGTGCAGAGATTAGAGCTATGAACAACACCGACATGGCTTTGTGGAGAACGAATATTGCATGGGTCCTTAAATGTAATCCAAGGATGCCCAGTTTCAAACAGCATTGTTAGCATTTTGCGCCACAGCTGCTGTGCAGGGATCTGCTTATGCAAGGATAACTCGCCTCGCGCCATCTTTTCTTCATAACTCAAATAAGCTGCCTCAAATGCTTTGCCATATTTTTCATGGAGATCAGGGGTATCTGAAGGAGAAAATAGTGTCCAGTCTGCATTCTCTATAACCCGTTTCATGAATAAATCTGGTATCCAAACAGCGGTATTCATGTCATGAGTACGGCGACGATCATCGCCAGTATTTTTACGCAGCTCAAGAAATTCCTCGATATCGAGATGCCAACATTCTAGATAGGCGCATACTGCACCTTTGCGTTTTCCTCCTTGATTGACAGCAACAGCAGTATCTGAAACCACTTTAAGAAATGGCACTACACCTTGCGACTTGCCATTAGTTCCTTTAATCCGTGAGCCCATTGCGCGAACTGGCGTCCAGTCATTCCCTAATCCACCCGCAAATTTTGAAAGTAACGCATTTTCCTTTATCGCTTCGTAAATGCTATCCAGGCTATCAGGTACTGTCGTTAGGTAGCATGATGAAAGTTGAGGACGGCAAGTACCTGAGTTGAATAGCGTGGGCGTCGAGCTCATGAAATCGAATTTGGACAAAACATGATAAAACTCAATTGCACGGGACTCTCGGTCAATTTCATTAAGTGCGAGTCCCATAGCTACTCGCATGAAAAAAGCTTGTGGTAGCTCAATGCGCTTATCGTTTATATGCAGGAAATAACGATCATACAAGGTTTGCAAACCAAGATAGCCAAACTGCATATCTCGACTCGCAACCAGTTCGGCCGCTAAGTGTGTAAGATCAAATTGCGCTAATCGTTCATCAAGCAAACCGGCATCAATGCCTTGTTTAATAAAATTAGGAAAATAATCGGCGTAGCGAGATTCCATTTCTTTCTGGGAAATATTCTCACCGAGTGCTTCGAGTCTAATAGAATGCAGCAGCAACCGAGCTGTCACAAAGCTATAATCAGGATCTTTCTCTATCAATGCACGCGCCGATAATATCAGCGATTTTCTAACTTCGTTAGCAGGAACGCCATCATATAAATCTTTAAGCGTAGATTTAAGAATCAGAGAACTATCAACACTATTACCCAAGTCAGCGCAGGCGGCATCAACCAACGCCGTTAATTGTTTTGTATCGAGCGGAATGCGTTGCCCGTTTTCTACAATGTGAATAAGCAGTGTTTTCGCTGCAGTTTGTTTTTCTTGCTGCTTCGCCCGCTCACGCGCCCGCTCTTCTCTATATAAAACATACGAACGTGCGACATCATGTTCACCTGATCGCATCAAGGCCAACTCTACTTGGTCTTGAATATCTTCAATATGAAAGGTACCACCGCCAGATTGACGCCTTGTCAAGGCATGAACAACGTCTTCGGTTAACCGCGCAACCACTTCCCTTACCCGCGCAGAAGCAGCGCCTTGGCCGCCTTCAACAGCGATGAAAGCTTTTGTCATCGCGACAGAAATCTTGCTGGGTTCAAACGCTACGACGGAGCCATTGCGTCGAATTACTTTATAAAGAGAAAGCTGTATACCTTGATTGGAAGAAATTTCAGAAAACTCACCATGAGGAATCGGGTTTAAGGCCGTGCTTGTACTTGTACTATTAGTCGTAAGCTGCATATTCGAATTCTCCTTTGAGTCGCAGATAGAAAAACACACTGATCGCCCTGCTCACCACAAACACTGTAGCGTACTATATATAGTATCGGTAAGTGATTTATGATTTACCTATTGTACTCAAAAAAGAGATTTGTCTTCAATAATTTTTTTACCTAGCTAAAAAGTTTGTTAATTTTAAGTCGCTAGGTATTTAGAAATAGAATACTTGCGAGAAAAAACAAGCATTATATTGAGTAGGAAAAAATACCTATAAGAAAAAGAAAACCGCCTCAAGGGCGGTTTGGGGCTCCTTATAACTTCCTTTTTTAGGAAGTATAAGTAATCACTGCATTAGTGACCAGGTTTGCTTTTGCCACCATAAGGGCGAGCATCCTCACCTTCTTTTAGGCAATTGCCATTCGCATCGATACCGAATTCACATTCGATTTTTTGGCCAGAAGTAATTTTTTCATAAGCCTCTTTCTCGGTTGTAGGAAGAGCTTGGCTGGGCTTTCCACCACATCCGACTAATGATAAACCTGCTATGGCTGCAGCGATAATAACGTATTTCATCCTTGATTTCCTTATTTTAAATAATGTAACAAAAAGTCTTGTGACGTGCTCAGTATATAACGAAAATTGCTTTAGACTCAACTATCAAAAAACTAATTATTAGAATCTGATCTTCTCGCAAGTCAGCAAAGGGTTTAAGCAGGACGAATAGCGTTTATTCATACCCCGCTGGAAAAATTGGAAATTGATTGAAAAAAACCATATCGTGATTAGGCCATAAATCCGCGCGTTCAGAAAGAGCGATAGATTTGAGCTTGCGTATACTCGCCAAACCTTGCGCAAAATTGTCTTGCCAGCAGCAGCCTGGTGCAATTTCATCGGTTAAATTTTCACTTAAATCAGCCGCATCACCGCAAAGAATAATCGGTTGGCTTTTGGGTAGCTCGATCAGCAACGACAAGTGCCCAGCGGTATGGCCAGGTGTTGTTAATACTTGAATGCCAGGTGCTAGCTCATATTCTTCATGCTGTAATCGCCAGTGATCAGATTGCAACAGCTCATCAGTGAAAATACCTGAATCTCCACCTGCTCGCGCCGCAGTAAGCTCCGCTTGGTGGAGATGTACTTCGCAGCCAGGCAAATCGCATAAGCCGCCAACATGATCAAAATGGAGATGCCCTATCAAAATGAGATCAATATCAGCAGTTGTCAAACCCAATTGCCCAAGGTAATGAGGGATCCGTTGTTCCACTTTCATTTGAGGTGTCTCTATAATGGGCGACATGCCAACAAAAAATTGCTGGCAACGAACAGGATCAGAAAGTTTGCGATAGTCACATCCCACGTCATACAGAATGCGACCCTGGTTAGTTTCAATTAAATAGGCCAGGATTGGTGCATCAATCCATTGTCCGTGACCCCGATTGTAAGTTGAAATCGTTTTTTCATAACGAATCGTTCCGGTCAGCAGGGGCCATACTTTTAACGCATGTGGCATCTTGTTAGAAATTGGAGTCAACTTCTCAGTATTTTACCAATTTCTAGCAAGAGTGACTTCCCCGTGATGTCAAGAGGTTGTTTGTGTCATTTGAATGACAGGCTGAGCACCTGATTCAGAGAGTAAGACTGTCATCATGTTGGTTACGAGCACGGCGCGTTGATCAGAAGTCAAAGAGACGATCTGTTTCTCTTCGAGATTCTTTAACGCTACTTCGACCATTCCGACGGCGCCATCTACTAGCTTCTGACGTGCCATCACAACTGCCTCTGCTTGCTGCCGCCGTAACATAGCATTGGCGATTTCAGGCGCATAAGCAAGATGTGCGATCTTCGCTTCTTCAATAACGATTCCGGCTACATTGACATGATCTTGAATCGATTCTCGTAATAAGCCTGCAATAGCATCAAGATCGGTCCGCAGACTTTTTTTGCGCTTACTATCAATGATCTCGGTATCGTCGTAGGCATGACTACTTGCGACCTGGCGAACAGCAGATTCACTTTGGATTTGCAGATAATTCAAAGTACTTTCGACATCAAAAATAGCTCGGGCGGTATCTTGCACACGCCACGCGATAACAGCCGCAATCTCAATGGGACTGCCGCGCTCATCATTGACCTTAAGAACAGGAGTATTCCAATTATTAATCCTGAGCGAAACCCGCGTTTTATTATAAAAAGGATTGACCCAGAAAAAACCGCTTTCATTCACGGTCCCGGCATAATTACCAAAAAACACCATTACGGCTGCTTGATTGGGCTCTAATGTAAATAATCCTTTGCATCCCAATAACGCCAGCATCGCTAACAAGATCCCACCAAACAATTTTATGAGAGGGCCTGGTGTCATAGTAAAGAAAAGGCTAAAAGCAAATAGAGCAAGTAATAACGCTGACATTACCCAGCCATTTGAACCTGATATGATTCTCTCATCCGTGCTGATCGAACTATTATTTAATTGCTGACTCACACTGCTTCTCCTATGAATAAACGAAACTCGAAAAGTATACGATGACCGGGAGTTAATTAATTGGAAGATAAATCGAGCTATCACCCAATTAATATTATTCTTGCTATGCTTTGTTTTTAATTGTACTCATATTAAGAAGACCCACCCTCTAAACAGGAGAAACGATGCCATTTAGTTTTAGTAATCAACTTAGCGCCATTATTGGCTATGCTGAACAACAAAAGCCACTATCAATTCTGGATATCGGGGTTGGCATGGGTCAGTATGGTTTTCTACTGCGCACCAATCTGGAAAATATCAATCTTTTTGAAATCAATGGTGCGAATGCCCGATTGCGCGATAAAAATCAGTGGAAAATTAAAATTGATGGTATCGAAGGTTATGCCGGTTATCTCACACCTGTGCATGATTATGCCTACAACCGCATTTTGATCGGTGACGCACTGGAGTTACTTCCAACACTTGCTAGCAATAGCTACGATTTAATACTTGCAATCGATATCTTGGAACATTTCCATAAGGAGCAAGGTGTTCGCTTCTTGAAAGAATGTCGGCGTATCGCCAAGGGTTCATCGCTCATTAGTACGCCTAAAGAGTTCATGGAACAGGATGTTCCAGCAAATCCCTTCGAAAACCATCGATCAGTTTGGAATGATGAAGACTTGAAACGCTGTGGCTTTGATACGTTCTTGCCTAATCCATTAAGTTGGATTGCAGTGGCCAATCATCACGAATGAGAACTCAATTGCTAAGGCGCACTGAAACCGCTCAACCAGTATTATAATAACTAAGAATTCAGCGATGAGTTGATTATTCATAATTACCGGATTGATTATATTGGAGTATTTATGTTAAGGATTAAATTATTAGGTTGTTTTATTGTAGTCATAAGCATGTTATTTTCTTTTTCAGCATTCGCCTATAAAGAGCATGCAGCAGAACCGCATAGCACAACTTCTGGAGTAACTGCGTTGCAAAAAATTGATACTACGGTTGGTAATGGGGAAGAAGCCACTGTTGGCAAAACAGCCAAGGTTCATTATAGCGGTTGGCTATATGATGAAAATGCACCAGATAAAAAAGGAAAGAAGTTTGATAGCTCCTATGATCGTAAGGAGCCTTTCGCATTCATGCTCGGTGCAGGGCGGGTGATTAAAGGTTGGGATCAAGGTGTGTTGGGCATGAAAGTAGGGGGGCAGCGTACCTTGATTATCCCATCGAGTATGGCTTATGGGGCGCAAGGCGCGGGTAATGTGATTCCACCGCATGCAACACTTATTTTTGATGTTGAACTTGTTGGTTTTCAGTAAAAAAACATTCAAGCTAGCTGCCTAAAGGCAGCTAGTAAACGCTATTAGGCAAAAAAACGAAGGTAATAGCTGATATCTATGGAAGCAAACGCATCATCCGCCACAAAAAAACGTTTTCTGACGCGTAAGCGCATCGCAATCGCTTTAGGTGTCACCTTCTCGATTGTAACGCTCTTCGGTGTGCTGGGGTATTTCTGGCTACCCGGGTTTGCCAAATCCAAGCTCGAGCAGATTCTATCGGAAACACTGGCAAGGCCTGTTACCGTCCAATCGATCGATATTAAGCCCTTTACCCTGGAAATTGCTGTGCGCGGTTTTCAAATTGGGGAAAAATCAACAACGAGTGATCAAGCTACTTTTTTCTCGTTTGATCAATTATATGTGGACTTAAGCGCTGAATCATTAATCCATCTGGCACCGGTTGTTACAACCATTTCGTTAACTGCCCCGAAAATATATATCACTAGGGAGGATAAAAACCAGTTCAATTTTTCAGATTTAATTGAGAAATTTGGGCAAACGCCTGAGAAAAAGCCCGAAGAGCCGCAAAAACCAACGTTATTCTCGATCAACAACATCAGTATCCAAGACGGTGAGATCACGTTTACCGATCAAATCAAAAATAGTCAACAGCACATCACCGCGATCAATCTGAGTATTCCATTCATTGCTAATTTTAAGAATGTTCTCACAAATTGGGTAGAACCGAATCTGAGCGCCAAAATCAACGAAGCACCTGTTATTTTATCGGGCAAGGTACTGCCTTTTTCCAACAAGCAAGAAGCAACGCTTTCGCTCAAATTGGATGATATTGATTTGACGAATATCGATGAATATTCACCGATTCCGCTGGGAATCCGATTGCTATCAGGAAAACTCGATAGCGATTTATTGGTTAGCTTTACCCATATAATCGATGAACCACCCAATATTGATCTATCCGGTCAAGTTATCCTTAAAGGAATACAGGTTGAAAATAAAACGGTTGAAATGCCTTATGTATTGGATGTAAAGCACTTTGGCCTCAAGTTGAATGAAGTATCATTCAATGAAGCAAAGCTTGTAAAAGTTGGGACTACTTTTAAGTCTATTGCAATAACACCAATTGGTGAAAAGCAGGCCTTATTATCCTTACCAAAAATTGAACTTGATGCCATCACGGTCGACCGCACACGCCATAAAATCAACCTTGGTACAATACTGTTAGACGGAATTAATGGGTTAATCAAGCGGCAACCCGATGGTCAGCTGGAATTAAATCGCATGCTCGCTGTAACTACATCGGCCAGTCCACCACGACAAGCAGACGAAGCAAAGAAAGCAAACAGGCCAATTCAACGCAATGTTTCATCAGCTATCCCGATTCCAGATAAAAAACCAGATATTCACGTAACTTCTTTACCGCCAACACAAGCGCGTGAGCAGGAATTCGTGGCTCAATCAGCTACGACTATTCCATTACCTGAGCATAAACCACAGATTGTTGCCAGACTAGAAGATACTAAGCAACCACAGGCTAACACTGGAGAAGTGGCTGAGGAAGCATCAAATCAACCTGTTGCAGCGTCTGAAGCCACAGACCAACCATGGGCGATTCATATCGATCAGATTAAATTGAGCGATGGTGCCATTACGTTTGAAGATTACACAGTATCCAAAGTGGTACCGATGCATATCAATCCGCTCAATCTCGCGGTGCGTAATATCGATTTAAGTGGAGCACGGCCTGTTGAATTATCGCTCCAGGCTCAAGTTAATCAACAAGGCAGCATCGAAACAAAAGGAACACTGACTTGGGCACCGCTCGCAGCTAATCTTGTGCTTGACTTCAAGCAAGTCGATCTAGTGCCATTGCAAGGTTGGTTCGGTAATCAACTTAACATACTGCTTTCGAAAGGTAACTTTTCGTTTCAAGGTGATGTTAAAGCTGATGGGGAGCCACTAAAAATTGCTTTGCAGGGTAAAGCGCAGCTCGCTAATTTTAATGTACTCGATAAAATCAAACTTGCTGAGCAGCTACGTTGGAAAAGTATCGATGTCACCGGCATTCAATTTATCAATGAGCCCTTGCAAATTGGAATTTCTACTGTTGATTTAACTGATTTTTTTGTGCGCGTGATTCTTTTAGCAAATGGAGAGATTAACCTGCACGATCTGGCCGATGCGAATAAAACCGAGACGAGTCCGGCAGCGTCTGAGTCAGTGACAGTCGCTAGTGCACCAGACCAGAAGGAAGCGCAGAGTACTCCTACTAACAAAGCACCTTTACCGATCAAAATCGATAGAGTTTCCTTAAAAAATACCCATATCAACTTTACCGATCAATTCATCAAGCCTAATTACCGGGTAAATCTTACCGAGCTTAAAGGCCAAATCAGCCCACTTCATCCTGGAAAATCTGGAAAAATCGATATCCGAGGAACGATCGATAAATCAGCGCCGCTACAAATTTCAGGTGTCATCGATCCTTTCAGCGAACAACTTTCCTTTGATATTGCGACTACAGTAAAAGGGATCGATTTACCCACTTTCAGCCCTTACTCGGGTAAGTATATTGGATATCTCATTGAAAAAGGAAAGCTTTCGGTTGATGTCAATTATCAAATTCAGCAAGGCCAATTAACCGCTGAAAATAAAATATTTCTCGATCAGCTAAAAATTGGCGAGAAAATAGATAGCCCTGATGCAGTTTCACTGCCGTTAGATTTAGCAATATCTTTATTAAAGAATCGCAAAGGAGAAATCAATTTACGTTTCCCAGTTAGTGGTTCGATCAATGATCCACAATTCAGCATCAGTGGCGTGGTTTGGGAGGCTTTTATCAATTTGATATCGAAAGCAATGACGGCACCCTTTGCCTTACTCGGTTCTTTTTTAGGTGATGGAGAGGAATTGGCAGAAATTACCTTTCCTTCAGGCTATGCTACGCTTGAGCCAGAAGCAATAAATCACCTCCAGGCCTTGGCTGATGCGTTAATTGATCGACCTGAGCTCAAACTCGAGATTACCGGCTATGCTGATCCTCTCAGCGATTACGAAATACTTAAACAGGTATTGCTTGATCGTAAAGTCAAAACACAAAAACTTTCAGAAACAATTAACAAAGGCCAGTCAGTCGATTTACTTGATGAAATCAAGTTGGAAGATGCCGAATACGCACGTTACCTAGAAATCGTTTACAAAGCATCAGATTTTGAGAAACCCAAAAACATGATTGGATTAACCAAAAGCTTACCGGTAGACGAAATGAAGCAACTTATTCTGGCAAATATCAAGGTAAGTGATGAAGCATTCAATGAGTTAGCAGAGAAAAGGGCAAACGTGGTGTTTCACTGGCTTATAGAGCAAGGTGGCGTACCGAGCGAACGGATTTTTGTGCTCGGAACCCATTTGGAATCGGCAAGCGCTGCTGAGAAGCCTTATAGCAAAGCTGTATTCGCGCTCAAATAATCTCCTGGCAACCATTTTCCTATTTTGCAAAGGCATGCCTGATTTTGCGAACTTGCTCATTCGTTGGCAACAGCAGCATGGTAGGCATGACCTACCATGGCAAGGCACTCAGAACCCTTATCTAATATGGGTCGCAGAAATCATGCTGCAGCAAACTCAGGTAAAGACGGTTATTCCATTTTACCAGCGTTTTATAGAAACCTTTCCTACCGTTGCCGCACTTGCCAAAGCAAACTTGGATGATGTGCTGGCTTTGTGGAGCGGCCTTGGCTATTACGCACGCGGACGCAATCTCCATAAGACTGCTTGTGTCATCATGGATCATTATCAAGGAAAGTTTCCAACGTGTTCTTCCGAAATACAGAAATTACCAGGTATCGGTCGAACGACAGCCGCTGCGATCGCAGCATTTAGTTATGGCGAGTCCTGCACTATACTCGATGGTAATGTCAAACGTGTGTTAACGCGTTACTTTGGCATCGATGGTTATCCTGGGCTAAGCGCCACAAACCAGCGGCTTTGGGAAATAGCCGAAGCAGTCGTGCCGCGCAGCAATGCTCAAATAAATATGCCGGTTTATACTCAGGCACTCATGGATCTGGGCGCTATGATTTGCACGCGTAGCTCTCCTCATTGCATAGTGTGCCCTTTACAGTCTCATTGCACCGCGTTCCTGGGAGATCGAGTCTCTTGCCTGCCAACGCCTAAACCTTCCAAGGTTTTACCAAGCAAAGAAACGGTTTTTCTATTGTTGCAACACCATGACAAGTTATTGCTAGAAAAACGGGTGAATCAAGGTATCTGGAAAGAATTATGGTGTTTACCTGAGGCAAACAAGAACCATCATTATCAAAGCTACTGCGCACAAATGCTAGGAATCGATGCGGTATGTGTCGATTTATTGTCACCACCGATTGATCACACGTTCACCCATTTTAAGCTCAGGATGTATACGCAACGGCTGCAAGTCAAATCCATTTTTCAACAACCACAATGCAATCCGATATGCTGGGTCACGGCCGATGAAGCATTTCGATTGGCTATACCCACCGCGATTAAAAAGATTTTGTCAAAATATCGTGTAGCATCGACACCAACATCTCTTTAGATCAACGTTATGAATGATTGGCAAAATTGGCGGAAGCAGCAACGGGCGACGCTTATCGCACAACGAATGCAAATAAGTTGCAGTGACCGCACCTTATGGAGTCAGGAGATTACTAATTTTCTAATACAAGGCTTTCCAATTTTGCAACAACACGCAGTTGGGTTTTATTCAGCCTACAAAGGCGAATATGATCCTATGCCCGTCATGGAATATCTAAATGCTTGTGGTACTACACTCGCACTTCCTGAAGTCATCGAACCAGACCAACCCTTAATTTACAGGAAATGGTGGCCACAGGTTTCCGTCAAGAAAGATCGATACGGTTTGTCCGTTCCCTGCGATACTGAAGCAGGGCTGATTAGTGCTGTAGTGATACCAATGGTGGGATTCGATGACCAAGGCTACCGCCTAGGCTATGGCAGTGGTTATTTTGATCGCACACTGGCGGCCATGCCTACTCACCCGTTAACCATTGGCATTGCGTTTGAACAGCAGCGAATTGCCACGACTTATCCACAATCCCACGATATTCCCATGAATTTCGTCGTAACCGAAAGATCGATCTACGTTTTGAATCAACGATTGCATCCTTTATCGATAGAAAGCTGTGCGCGTATTAATAAGCAGTTTCAGGGTTAAACGCTATACTTCAATTTTCAGTGTATTGGAGACTTATTCCAATTACAGATAGAAACAGTAATAATATAGTTTTTACCTTTGGTAGAGGCCATCATGGCACGGAAGGCAAGTGGGACGGAGCAACTTGAGGTAGCGATGGAACGGTTAAAGAAAGCCAAGACTGCGGCAGAACTCCGAGCTGCGCAAGCGATAGTGCTGCCATTGTTGCTAGGTTTAAGTCTGGAGCAGACGGCGCTTGCCATTGGACGCTCGGTAGGAGTCACTTGCAGAATGCGCGCCCGTTATGATCCAGCGACGGGAGAAGAGAATAAAACCACGCGCAGCAAACGTGAATTACGTAACCGTGCCAAAGCTAGTCTGGAGCAGGAAGCTAGGATTCTGGATGAAGTGCTGAGTGAGGCGCTATCGGTGGCGTGGCCATTGTTCCGCCCTTGAAGCCAGCGGTTGAAGCTAGGCTGGGCAAGTCACTGGCGTTGTCCACTCTGTACCAGATGCTGGCACGGCATGGCTGGCGCAAACTGGCTCCGGATAAAAGCCATCCACAAGCCGACCCAGCAGCGCGCGAGGCGTGGAAAAAAACTCCCCGAGCGGCTAACCGAGGAAGTGGCGGCTTTTGCGGTCCCGCGCCCGCTGCGCCTAATGTTTCAGGATGAAGCGCGTTTCGGCCGCATCAGCGATGTACGGCACTGCTGGGACAAGAAGCCCCATCGTTCCATGGTACGTGCCATGCTGACGCAACAATACACCTACGCCTATGGCGCAGTCAGCCCACTAGATGGGTGATTTGATTCCCTAATTCTGCCCTGGGTGAACGGGGACTGCATGCAACTCTTCATGGATGAAATCGCGGCACGTTACCTGCATGAAAATATCATTATGGTGATGGACGGTGCAGGCTGGCACAAAAGCCAAACCATGAAATTGGCAGAGAATATGCGAATCCTGTTTCTACCACCTTACTCGCCAGAACTCAACCCGCAGGAACATGTATGGGATGAATTGCGGGAAAAATTCTTTCATAACCGCGCCTTCGATAGTTTGGATGCGCTTGAAATACATCTGGAATGCGCGCTAAAAAGCTTTGAATTAAACCAGGAAACTATGCGCAGCATTGCCGGATGGGATTGGATTATTAATGCTGTTTTAAAATAGAATTGGAATTAGTTGTAAGCCTGGGTTTTTTCAGCTATTTGCCCGTAACTAAGCCAGAAATAATCACCGCCACAACCGGTTTCCTATGTTTTCGTAGTTTCCAGTGTTCGGTAAAGCGTATAGAAAACCTATGACCAATAGTTTGTGCCAAGTATGTTCATTCACTTCAATGCTATTGATTTAAAACATAATTATAGCATTTGGATGATTGGTCGAATTTATAACCGCGCAAAAGTCTCACCAAAGCTCTACGGTATCGTGGCCTGAACAGAGCGCATGCCTGACACATATTACTAGCTATGGCGTATAACTTGAAAAGATTACCCAGACTCTTTGCCGAACACCGAATGACTACACAAATATAGAAGGTAGTGCGCCTTTTCTACCGGAAATAATCGGTTAAGTGAGGCTGATTACACGATTATTCGTGGGAAAACAGCTAAACAAAGCTCGACTCAACCACAAATTAACCTAGAATTTCTCTGACATGGGAAGTTTGTGCCATTTTGCAAATGACTCTTCCTATATTACCTGCTCAAAGAGTTGAATCCACTTTTTCCAGGCCTACTCGACATACTTGCATGACATTACTATTGTTTCAAGATTAGAAACTTTATAGCTATATGTTTTTTAGAATATTTTTCCTTCAAATGTAAGAAAAATTCTTACATGGATTCTAGCTAAATAATTACGCATTATTCGGGCAATATATTATTTACTTTAAATGGCCTAGGGTAAAAAATACACATACTGTAATTCAGATTAAATATTTCTTTGTGGAGATAACAAATGGAAACTGCCCAACTTATTGAAGAGATTAGAGATATTAATCTCAGTTACATGCTACTGGCACAGCAACTATTAAGGGAAGATAAAATCTCTGCAATGTATCGATTAGGTATTAATGAAGATGTAGCGAATATTATTGAAAAATTGTCTTCTAGTCAGTTACTCAGAATGGCTGACACAAACATCTTACTCTGTCGTTTTAGATTTGATAATAACTTAATTGCAGAAATGTTATCTAATCATAATAAAGATAGAGCATTGTCACAATCCCATGCATCAATAATTATCTCTAGCTTACCTGCTGAAACAATTACCTAAATTAAAGGATTAAGAAAATGCGTGAGAAAAGTCTATTATCTGAAGCAAAACAAATTCAGCTAGCAATTGAGCTTATTCAATTAGGTGCGAGGCTACAAGTTTTAGAAGCACATACAAAGCTTAGTAGAGAACGACTCGTAAGATTATATAAAGAAATAAAGGGAATGTCTCCTCCCAAAGGTATGCTTCCTTATTCAGAAGATTGGTTTATGAGCTGGCAGCCTAATATCCATTCATCTCTTTTTATTAACATATATAACTACATAATAAAATATGCAAATATAAACAGCATAGATGCCATCATCAGGGGATACAAGCTTTATCTTGAACATATCAATATCTATGATATTCAGCGAGTTCTAAGTTTAACTCGTGCGTGGACACTTGTTAGATTTCTTGAGAGTAGAGTGCTTTCAATTACATCATGCACTAGTTGTAAGGGTCAATTTGTAGTTCACAGTTTAGAGATTAATTCAAATCATATCTGTGGACTATGTAATATCCCGTCCCGCGCTGGCAAAACTAAAAAAGATAAACTTAAAAGTGATTTGTCTGAATCTAAGCAACAGCACGCAGCCTAAGCGATACATGTAGATTCAAATTTTTCCGGTTGAATATTTTCAATCGGTTTCAATAGCTAGCGATTGTTGAATCAGTGAACTAGCTCTAAGGTGGTGAATCTACGACCGAGGTTGCTACCTGAGTTTGTTATTGACTCCAGAAGTGCATCGTGTGCGAATCGACAGGTTAAATTGGTTATTTCTATCACGATGGTAAAACCAATCCTTTGTTGGCCATTGCAACCGTTGAGCTATTTATTGCTCAGTGATCGCTGGGCACCCACTCATTTGGAAGCACTTGCGCCAGCGCCTGTGCTTGTCATTCATGGGCAACAAGACAACGCTGTCGGACCCCAATTTGGTGAAGCAATTTATGAAAAGCTTGCTAACCCAAATCGATATGGCGCATTCCCAATGGAAGCCATACTAATATTTTCTGGCAGCATGAAAAAAAATATCGCGCAGCGTTTCTCAATTTCCCCACGCCAGGGTGTACGTGCAAATAGCGGGTCATAGGGATTAAACGAAGTAATCGACAAGCCTGATCTAATCTGGCGCGTTCTGACTCAAGGTAGTACCGAATCTTGAAATCCATAAAAATGATTTCAGAATTTTTATCATAACCCACATTCCAAATAACTGAATACCTAATCGTTAATCACTGTCGGATTAGTTTACACTGCTAGTGATCCACCTATCGAAAATAATCCTAAGTCTTTGCAAATAACTGAATACCTAATCGTTAATTACTGTCGGATTAGTTTACACTGCTAGTGATTTACCTATCGAAAATAATCCTAAACATTTGTTAATAAACAAGTAATTAAAATGGCATAAAATTTGCTTTGAAAGTAACTGCGTTATGGTTAAATCTGCAGTTTTCTAACCATATTTGGAGATTTAAATGAAAAAAATGTTTCTTGCTGTATGTATAGTGTTCGTCTTATCAGTTGCTCAGGTTGGCGCAGCTCCTATCAGCTCTTCGTTTACTGGTAGCTTTAACACTGATGATGACGTAGAGTTCTTCAGCTTTGCTGTTACTGAACCATCACTTGTTACACTTCGTACATGGTCTTACGCGGGTGGAACAAATGCTGCTGGCAATACTATATCTGCGGGCGGCTTCGATCCTATTATTACGCTATTTGGTAGCGCAGGTAATTTAATCGATGATAATGATGATGGTGCGGGAGTAGCAGCCGATCCCGTTACTGGTGCTGAGTTTGATGCAGTGCTTAGCATTTTTCTTGATATAGGAAGCTACACAGCATCTTTAACACAGTATGCTAATTTTGCAATTGGCCCGAATCTAGCAGATGGATTTACCGGATCTGGAGTAACCGGGTTTATCGATGCCGATGGAAATACACGGACGGGTGACTGGGCATTCGATGTTGTGATTTCAGAACTTCCTGAACCCACTTCGATTGCACTTCTTGGTCTTGGTCTTGCTAGTCTGGCCTTCACCCGTCGCAGCATCAAGAAAATCAATTAATTGATAATTGATTTATGAATAAATGGCAGGCAGGGCTAATGCCAAGCTTGCCATTCATCATCATAAATACTATCGATTAGTACCATATCTATCAGACTAACTCTAGTTATTCCAGTTGGTGGTTAAAATCCAATCCAGATGTTACACATCTATGTGTACCGATCTAACTACCTGTAGGCAATCGTGAATAGATAAAATGCCAAAGAGCGCTTCACATATAATTCCTCATAGAATAATGCTATTCTGGGAAGTGACGCCATTAACAAAATGCCTCAAGAAACTGCGTAGTTGTGTTATGTTCTGAAATCGCGATTCTTATTTTGACAACCCAGTATTAGAGCAAAGGGCTACGCTGATACTTAAATTGAAAGTATTTCGCTCAATCATTTTACTGAGCGCATTGTTACTGACCAGTTGCTCAGGTGTTCTCTATTACCCCAATCAGGATCGGTTTTACTATAACCCTGGATCAATCAGTCTTGCGCCCACCGACATCTATTTTACTGATATCGTTCAACGAAAACTTCATGGTTGGTGGTTCCCTTCCATCACCACTCCAGCGAAAGCAACCATTATTTTTTTTCATGGCAATGCAGAAAATTTGACCTCGCATTTCATGCACCTCGCTTGGATCACGGCTGAAGGCTATAACTTATTTATTTTTGATTACCCCGGTTATGGATTGTCCGAAGGAAAACCGACACCGCAAAGCTGTGTAGAAGCGGGTCACGCAGCACTCGATTGGGTGCTTAGTCATGATACCAAAAATCTTCCTATGATAATCTATGGTCAAAGCATGGGCGGCATCATTGCACTACGAACAGTCATTGATAAGCGCGCGGATATAAACTTAAAGTTAGTGGTTGCAGAAAGTACTTTTGATTCATTCCAACAGATTGCGCGCCATAAACTTTCACAACACTGGCTTACTTGGCCATTGCAACCGTTGAGCTATTTATTGCTCAGTGATCGCTGGGCACCCACTCATTTGGAAACACTTGCGCCAGTGCCTGTGCTTGTCATTCATGGGCAACAAGACAACGTTGTCGAACCTCAATTTGGTGAAGCAATTTATGAAAAGCTTGCTGAACCCAAATCGATATGGCGCATTCCCAATGGAAGCCATACTGATATTTTCTGGCAGCATGAAAAAAAATATCGCGCAGCGTTTCTCAATTTCCTAACCCAGCTCGATTTAAATCAATCAGTCAGAAAAAATAATTGATAGCGAAAATTCCTTCGTGGTTATGATCGTAACGATTCAATTCCATTCTGATATCGAGATCTTGTGCGATCGCATATCGGGTCATAAACTGCGCCGTAAAAAAACGCTTACGTTCCCCTAAGAAAAAGACCTGATAGCTTCCCGCTAGTTTAATACGCAAATTATCGGTGACATCATAGTATGCGCCCATCTCAACATCGCCACCTAAACGATAACTTTGATTTAGGTGCGGTGAAAATTCAGTTTTAACATCAATAAAAGAGAATAATAATAGCGGGGAGAAAAACTGGGGACGATAAGCCATTCCCCTTCCATAACTTCCTTTGAAAGAATTGCAATAATGGCAATCCCGATCTCTCAGCGTGTCAATCTCAATTTCCCCACGCCAGGATGTACGTGCAAATAGCGGGTCATAGGGATTAAACGAAGTAATCGACAAGAGTTTAGCCTGATCCAATCTGACGCGTTCTGACTCAAGATAGTACCGAAGCTTGAAATCCATAAAAATGATTTCAGAATTTTTATCATAACCCACATTTTTTGCCATGAAATCATGGTATGCAGGCCGATAGGCAAATTCTACGAATGGCTCACGATCATTGTGTCCCCAGCCTAAACGAAAGCGATCTGTGCCATGCCCTTGATGGGGTGGACTCGAAAAACGAATGGTTTGATCATTGTCTTCAGTCGGTGGCAATCGACTCCTAGCTAATAGAACTGCGCGTGGAATCTTGATTTCATGGTTGCTATCTTCTTGCATACTGTAGTACTGGCGGTAGTCCATGTAAGCGTTGAGCAGATTCGCTTGTGACCGAACGGGAAGCTCTGTAAAAGAGGGGTTCTCGATAGTTATGTTACCTTTGATCAAAGCTTCGAAAAGCTTTCGCTCATCAGACGTCATTCTTAGGCGCTTATCGTTCATCAAATTCAATACAGCCGGTCGATAAACGACTTGTTTCACTAGACCTTCCTGTGCCAAAACCACTTTGACCGTATCGGTCGGAATAACACTGAAAAAGAATGTATCTTTCAGAGACAAGTCTGGATTGGCGATTTCAAGCAATGAGAGCACATGATAAGAACAGTTCTCCTGAAAATAATAATAATCAAAATAAGTACCTCCCAGCTCCCACAAGTGTAACAACAGCATGTGTAGCTGATCTTCATTAAACTGGAGCTCATACTCCCAAAGATCACGACTTTCCCAATTGTTGTACTCTTGCACTTTGGTGTAATAAGGAAAAATCGCAAAACGCCCTTGAAATGATCCGATCAAACCCTTTAGCGCATATAAGAAAGCATTATCGGTATCCGGTATCGCTGCATAGTTTGCGCCATAATTGATCAAGTGATTATCGGGACCTGTTCTCCGGCTATCAATGCGGATCAGTGTATGGCCAAACATCGAGGCCGGGTTATTCATAAAATAGGAGGCAAAAACTAAAGTAACCCCCACAGGATCTAATACACCGAGCCAACGATCGAGGCGGTCACAGTTTTGTATGCTGAGTCGTTGTGGATCAAATGAAAGCTGCTGGTTTAACCATTTAAAACGGGCGGGGAAGTTACACTGTGGATGTTCTTTACCTTCCGGGACTTCAGAAAGCGGTAAAAAGAAACTTGCAAGGGTTGCCGCTAGCTCACCATCAGGATCTGTTTTCCCTTGGGGCGCATTAAAAAAATCTAAGCCATCCGCTTCACTGATAACGCCACGAAAGAGTTGCGGATTGTATTTGAGCAATCGATGCCAAACACGCGCTTGCGCTAATTCTTTCTGCTGCGCTTGTTGTTGAAGCTCTATCAAATAATGGGCAACTTCTTCATTATTCGCTAGCGCAAGATGAGAAAATAAAAGAAACCAGAAAACTAAACCGAAGCTGAGAATGCAATGAGGCACAAAGTAATGTTCAACACCCGCTGAATCGGTAGATATGAAACAAATTCATATCTACCGTAACATGATTAATTAAGTGCAGATAATTTGATATTGCAAGAATTTGCTAATTTGGAATGCTGCATCAACTGACCATCGAGCTTGCTCAATAATTCGGCTGAAGTAGTTTGGTCATTCGCAACTAAATAATCGAATTTTTCCTGAACCAATGCACCAAATTCACCATGTGTCGTTGCAGGACATTGATACAAACTTGCTAAGGTTGAGAGGCTTTCTCCCTTACCTTGCGCCATTTCCTTAACTAAGCTCGTATAATTTTCCTGAGCAAACACTTCACGTTCCTTGCTTAAGTTAACAAGGCCATGATCACCACAGTTCGAGGTACCTGAAGTAATTCCAAAGGTTTGAGAACCAGATGTTCCGTTTGTCGTTGCCGCAAACACTTGTTCCATTCCTGGTTTAGAGCCAATGACCATCGAACCTAGACCACAACCTGCTGGGCCGTATCCTGCAGCCAGAACCGAAACGGGAAGAAACAATAATGAGGCTGCTAATGCAATGAGAGTCCGTCTTACCATAATTTATTCTCCATAATTTTAAACAAAACATCTTGCAGATTGATCTAGGAAAATTATTTTTCGATAGAACGGAAACCAATGTACTGAAGCCTATTACCGTTGTCAATGACTCTATTGATTTGGAATTTACTTTCAGGAATTTTGATTACAAAAAACCCAAACCTAAGTTTTTTTAATTTTGTGGCCAGACTTGTTGACCATTGATGCGAACCGGCATATCCCGATCAATCTGTGCTGCCGATGGCTTGACCACAACTTCTTCAATCCCCTCTCCACAAGATTCAGGTAATGGATTATTTTCTAAATCACGCGCTAACGTAAGAGAAGGGGGGGAATCATATGTGCTATGACCACCTCCTGGCGTACCATCAAACTTTGAACCAACAGCTGGTGTCCACAAACTAACCGTATCACTATCAAAATCCGCTATTGTCGTAAACGTGCATACATCAGCAACCGCTATGGCAAAACGTACACTTTTTGCACAAGAGTCAGGGTTAAAAAATGAACTGCTCATCCGGAAGGGAATCTGCGCACTATTACTCGCGGGTACTCCAGGGCCACCCCCCGCCCAGAAACCGACAACATTGCCATTCTCATCGCGCTTGGCATCCATCGCATCAAACACCGAACGGTCCTGAAGTACCTTGAAATTGCCGCCCCAACCTTGAATAAAATCATCAAGTGGACCTTCATGTAAATTTCCATCAATCGTTATAATCGAATCGTTTCCATCTGGAAATACCACACTGGTACCGATTACAGTCTCTCCAGAAGAACCGCCGCAACCATGGCCAATTAACATATGATTCGTTAACGATGTTCCCTCAAGTACTCGGTTATGCTCAAAAGAGTTATGGGCTAATGCGCTTTGTGTGAAATTGATCAGAACACCTATAACCAAAAATGTTTGCAAAACTTGATTTATTCTAAAATGTTTATTCATTTCTTAATCCACCATAGAAATTAAATCTTATTTACTCCAACAATGCGGACATTGTATAAAAATAAGATACAAAATTTATTTATTTGAAAACCACTTAGCGCCCTTTGTAAAAAAACAAAAATGAGCGCTCGGATTCGCTGCAACTGCGCCCTATAACTACTAGTTTGCAGTGCAGCGACTGAGGGGAAGAGTGATAAATTGAATTAACGCTAATTATTTTTGTTGTCTTGAAACAATTGAAGTTCCAGTATGGACATTTCCTGCTGTTTTACAATGGAGCAACACATCATAGGCATCAGCGCCTGTACCCGTGTGACTAACAAATAAATTATAAACACCCGCACCTTGCGTTACTTTAGATATCGGGCTATATAGTGCGTCAGTATCTATCGTATCGAGCGTTGTAACTGCGCATGCGTTAACACCGCAAGAAGTACCTTTCTGAACGAGAACCTGCACCTTTGCTGTGTTGGCCGTAGTGTCCTTAACTTGGAATTCAAGATAAGAAGGTGGGCCGCTACCGTCATCTGAGCAAGTCACCTGATAAAAATCAACTGCATTTGCAAGGCCAGTAGTAAAACTACCGGCTTGATTATGTGCAGCAACATTGCCTGAAAATATAAATGCTACGCCTAATAAGCTGCTAATGAGCACGAATTTATTTTTAAAAAACTTCACAGTCCTCTCCTATAAATTTTCACCATAAAAACATCATTAACTTGCATCAATGATGTGCCATCTACTACTATTTCTTTTGTTTTACCTAGCGACTAATCCCAGCTTGGTCGACGCCAGCTCTCTAACTGCTGCATTTTCATCCTCCAACGCCTTCCTGAGTAGCGCATTACTTTCCTCATCGCTTGCGACTAGCGCATCGACTGCCATCAATCTGACAGAAGGAATCTCATCCGTGAGTGCTTGATCGATGACAATACTGGCATCCATACCCCCGCGCCGACCAATTGCATAAACTGCCTGACCTCGAATGATCGGATCTTCATCTAATAGTGCAATATGTAAGATTTGATCAGCCACTTCAGGATCAACAGCGCGTTTTTCAGACAATTGCGCGAGTGCGACCAACCTCTCCGATTGGTCATTGGATTCAGCCATGAATTTAATCGATGCCGTGAGCTCGGGATCCGGTTCACGTTGATAAGCACTGCTATCATCGCAATAAACGCGGACTGCCGAAGCAGCATGAGCTTTAGTCTCTCTACTTAAATTTTGCTCGGAAGCTGAAGCGGTGCTCATTTGGGCCGCGATAAACCAGGGAATCAAAACTATCCATTGTGCTTTGTTACGCTTCGAAAATAGCATCCTGCCCTCCTTACAACATCCTGTTAAACGAGCAATCACATCAAACTACAACGTAACTGCCCGTTTGTGCGTTATGATTGTACTGCTACGCAAACAAATTGTTCACGTTAAAACAACAAACTAACTAGCGAATTACGGTTTTGGCCACCAAACACCACCATTTTGATTCTTGATGGGCATGTCACGGTCAAGCTGTGCAGCCGATGGAATCAATTCAACGGTTGAACCTTCTCCACACGATGCATCGAGCGGATTGGCCGCTAAATCACGGTTAACGGTTAGCGTTGCTGGTGAGTTATAGCCATGCAAACCCGGACCGTCGAAGTTTGAACCTACTGCAGGGGTCCAAAGATTAACGGTCAAGTCAGCAAAACCACCGATATTGGTGTTTTTGCAAATATCTGCAATCGCTACTACAATTTTTACGCTCTTTGCGCAAGAAGAAGACTCAATCACCGCTGCATCGGATTTGAAAGGAAACAATCCTGTATAGGTTGCGGGCAGCGCGCCATCTCTAACCCAAAAACCCACGACATTACTGCCTGATTGATCATATTTCTCTGCTTCTTTAGCAAAAACATCTTTACTCATCACCTTCTGAATCAGATTACCCCAGTTGATGAAGTCGCTAATCGATCCTTCATAAGGGTTACCATCAACCAACACCGTTGAATCAACGCCGTCAGGAAATACCGCCGTTGTTGCAATAACATCTTTCCCTTCACAACCGTGACCAACGACAACATTGTTGTAAACTCTCGTTCCTTCAGGGATTTGTGGCACTTGTAAGCGTGTATGCGCTGATACTTGACTTGCTGCAACGATCAATCCCATTGCGATAAGTGCGCGACTCATATTTTTTAATGAATTATTTTTCTGCATTGATGCTCCTCTTTAAAGTTCAAATTTATGATAAGGCTAAACTTTTTACTTATTTATGAACTATCGATAGTTCGCTGTCAGTATCTTCTAATATTTATTAGAAAACAATGTGACATATTGTCGCACCCATAGGCATATAGCCATTATGAGTATTAATTTGCGATTCCCCGTGGTTGTTTATTAAACATATATTTTGGGGAAACTTTCTGCTTAAGAAAGAATGAAAATATCGAGATCAGTTAAATCAGAGATATTGGTCAAACTGGCAATCAGTACTAACCCACCCTCGGTTGCGTAATCAGGGTTACAAAAGAGATTGCCCGTCGTTGAATCAAAGATAATGGCTTCGGCAGAGGGATCTGAGGTAGGATCGATGGTATCAAATGCAAACAAAAAATCGGTGACCGCAATATTGTTACCAGCGCTCGAATCTAGCAGCTTAAAATCAGAAAGCGATAATACGATTTGATCTGCGGCAGACCCGCCAAAGATATCGATGGCTGCCCCGTCTGAAAGCGTCTGGAAGTTATTGATGGTAATACTGCTCCCATGCGGTGATAACTGAATCGTATCGTGTTCGAGTTGATATTGGAGTGATCCTGCATCAAGCGTCACATTGACAGCCGATTGCTGGGTTAAATCTGAAACATCTAACTGCAAGGCAACCGCAGCTTGAGGCGTTTCAATATCCTGAAAATCATTGATGCGTAAGTTGAAGGTCTCGGGTTCCTCGATACTACTGATATGTTCGCTGTCTACCAATGAATCGAGCACAAGATCATCGAGCTGCAATTTTAGAAGCTCAGGCGTTAGGGAAAAATTAGTACTCGCTAAGGTACTAAAATTAACAATATTTTTTAGCTTATCCAGGCCAAACTCAGTTAATGTTACTGGATCAGAACCGCCCTCTAGAATCAAGGTATTAACCCCAGTTCCTCCATTTAATTCATCATTGACATTGTTTTTACTGCTCAACCAAATCGTATCATTCCCCATTCCACCAAGTACTGTAACTGGCGCATCTTTACCCGAAGAATCATCCAAGACCGCATCCAACAACCCATTAATATTGACTCTCAAGTTTCCTGAGAACGTTGATGCATCGATTTTGGTGAGCGACCCACTCATATTTTGAAGCCCCGCCAATGAAGGTTGGTTAGTTCCACTCAATGCTTGAATGGTTAAATCCTGGTTACCCGTGATGTTGAGTAGTTGCGCATCCTCAGTTGTCAAACTAATCAGCGTATTGGCTTGATCTCCGGAAGAGATCACGTTAATCGTTTCAAAACCCTGATTCAAAGAACCATCATCGGTCGACTCTTGAATTGAAACTACGCCAGCTTGGGCATTGTTGAGTGTTAACGTTACGATATCATCAGTACCAATGAGTGCAGAATCGAGATAGGTAAACGCGATATCTGCATTGGCAGCGTTTGAATGGTTAATGGACAAATGATTAGTCGTTGCTTCGGTGATGTTATCAATAATCGCAGTGGCTCCATCATCGATGCGATGCAAATCGATATCAGTAACGCCAATAGTATCTTGTAAATCAAGTGTTCCTGTGCCATCAAGCGAGAACTTTATGTCGAGAATTTCGATGCCACTTAACTGCGGCACGATATTATGATCGCCGGTATCCGCATCATTGACAAAATCAAATACTAGCTTATCAACTTCGGAAGCGGTTCCAGATAACACATCGTCGTCATTCAATGTGTTGACTTGATCCGTTCCCGCAGGTGTATAACCCCTTGGGGCGAGTATGACATGACTACTGAGCACATCCTTTGCTACCGTCAGGTTAACAGCACCGACTGGTTTGCCGATTCCAGCCAGATAAGCCTCGGCTGACACCTGGTCTAATGGACTGTCGGCAGACACACCCGATAGAATACTTTGCAGTACTTCTAAGCTATCTTCAGAATAAGATTGCGAAAAAAGGCTTGAAACTAGCACTTTGTTGCTGAGCAACAAAGCAGCTTTGGCAAACATTGGATCTGGATTACCGGACAAGTAAACAATTGCGTCATAAACAATCTGCCCCCAGCTATCCCCTGACTTCAAGCGGCCAGTAAGGTAATCTCTGACTTGTTTTCTCTCATTACCGGTTGATTGGCCAGCAACAAATCCAAAGTGACTCATAATCAAAGAAACTTGATCAGCCTCAGATAAATCGCCAATGATTTTTTGGTTAAATAGTAATGTCGAATCAAGACCATCGCTAACTTGAGAAACTGATAATCCTTGGTCAATGAGGGTGAGCAAACTTGCCAGATTTGCTTTACCCGGCGCTGCATTAAATAATCCTATTACTAACTTATGAGTTAAATCGATATCTGGTAGGTTAACCATTCGTACTGTTTGTCTTTGATTTATGACTGTTATTTACCTTTGAGCCATTAAAAAATGGCTAATGGGGGCTTCTGCTGTGGTGTAGGTTAATTAATAATAACCAGTCATAGTCAGAACAATCAATGTGACATATTGTCGCACCAAGGCTAGAGTCAGATTAACGTTATCTTTGAACAATCACCCTGATCAAGCAATCATTCACTTAATAAAAGTGTCTAATATCAACGCTATAATTAAAAAGGAAATGGAACACCGCTGACTCGTGCCCCAAGATTTTGTGTTGTGATGATGATGAATCCCACAAGTTAGCTGATTTGAGCGGTTGGAATTCGCGAGATTAATATGTTATCGTAAAAAAAAGATTGTCAAGACCGAGTAAAAAGTCGTCAAAAATTTAGCGTAGCTTAATTTGTAATGAGTCTTGCCTACTAATATTTATGGGTTGTTAGAAAAGTTTTATAAGTCGAGGATGAGCATGAAAAGCTGTTATACAAATCTAGGCAAACGCGCAATACAAGGGTTTACCTTACTTGAGCTTTTGGTTGTAATGGTAATTATTGGATTACTGGCAGCTTATGTAGGGCCGAAGTATTTTTCGCAAGTGGGAAAATCTGAGGTCAAGATGGCCCAGGCTCAAATTGATTCGCTGGAAAAAGCGCTGCATCAATATCGCTTAGATATTGGGCAGTATCCAACGACTGAACAAGGGCTCAATGCGTTAGTTACTCGTCCAGGCAACGAATTGAAATGGCAAGGACCTTATTTAAGTAAAACGCCACCACCTGATCCTTGGGGACGTCCTTATCAATATAAATATCCAGGCGATCGTTCAGAATTTGATTTATTTTCCCTTGGAAAAGATGGTCAACCGGGTGGAACGGGAGATGCGGCTGACATTGCAAATTGGTGATAGTTTTAATTAATGCGTTACACAGTCAAGGCTATTCTTGCCAATCAGGGCACGGTATCGCTTGAACTTGAAGCAATCAACGAAGAGGATGCGCGCCAACAAATCCTAACACAAGGAGGGCTGGTTTTAAGTGTGCAGCGCCATTGGCTTGATTGGCGACCTAAGACCCGTATCCGCTTTCCACTGACGCATTTTAGCCATGAGTTATTATCGCTACTCACCGCTGGACTGAGTTTAGTGGAAAGTATCGAGACATTGATCGAAAAAGAGGAAGATGCTGGCATCAAAAAGATTATCGAAAATATCCTTGCTCGACTCTATGAAGGAGTAACATTCTCGAATGCGATGGAATTCCATCCTCAAGCTTTTCCGGCGTTATATATCGCTACCGTGAAGGCGAGTGAACGAACTGGAGATTTACCTGAAGCTTTAACACGCTTCATCACCTATCAGAGCCAAATGGATCTGGCTCGTAAAAAGCTGGTGGGCGCATCGATTTACCCGGTCTTACTATTGGTTGTTGGGTTGCTTGTTGCGCTATTCTTGTTGCTATTCGTTGTTCCTAAATTTAGTGCGATCTATGAAGACATTGGTGCCGATTTGCCATGGCTTTCGGTATTGTTGATCAAATGGGGGCGGTTAGTTCATGAGAATGGTTGGATGCTTGCTGGTATTGCGATAGCTAGCTTATCACTCATGTCCTATGGTTTTTCAAGACCCGCATTCCGTGCCTATCTGATGCAAACATTATGGCGGATTCCCGCAATTGGTGAACGCATGCGAGTTTACCAACTTGCCCGATTCTATAAAACACTCGGTATGCTATTACGCGGCGGTGTACCGATTACCAAAGCACTGGAAATGGTAAGTGATTTATTGCAAGCACACTTCAGGCCTCGTGTTCGTGCAGCGGCGAGTTTTATTCGAGAAGGAAAAACCATTTCGAGCGCAATGCAAATGGCCGAGCTAACCACTGCAGTAGGAAATCGAATGCTGCGTGTTGGTGAACGGACAGGTCTCATGGGTGAGATGATGGAACGGATTGGAAATTTTCACGATGAAGAAATTTCACGATGGGTCGAATGGGCAACCAAACTCATTGAACCAATATTAATGGCAGTTATTGGAACGGTGATCGGGGGTATTATCATTTTAATGTATATGCCTATTTTTGAATTAGCGGGTAGCATCAATTGATTGAATCCGCAATGCATTCTGAACCGGTAGCAAAACCATTACTTGATTTAGCACAGCTAACACAAGCACGTCAGCAAGCAATTATCCAAAAAAGTACTGTTGTAAAAGTACTCGAAGATGAAGGTGGGTTTTCTTCACCCTATGACTTGATGCTGGAACTGGGGCGATTGCTTCATATACCTGTTCTGAAGATGGAAGAATTACATACGCTGCAACCAGTGTATGTGGAATTATCATTTGCTGAAGCTACCACACAGCAATGTGTTTTATTCCAACGCGATGGGAAATATCTGCTAGCAATTGGTGACCCCTTTTTACCTCATCTAAGATCGTGGGTAGAGGAATATATCTCTGTTCCGGCCGAATGGTACTTAGTACACCCTGCAGATCTGGCCGCCTTTTTTGCGCAACAGGAAAAAAGTATGCGTGCCATGGATAATGTCTTACCCGCAGAACAACAGAGTTTTGTGCAGGACGGTATCGAGAATTTATCGTTAAAATCGATTCATGAAGGAACCAGTCATGTTGTTAGACTTGTTCATTCGACACTGTATGACGCACACAAATCTCAGGCCAGTGATATTCATCTTGAAACCGCACCGGGTGCATTGGCGATTAAATATCGAATCGATGGTGTTCTGACCATGATCGGTGTAATGCAAGGAACAGACCTGGCTGAGCAAGTGATTTCTCGCATCAAAGTCATGTCAGATCTGGATATTGCGGAACGTCGCGTTCCACAAGATGGGCGCTTTAAAGTTTCCATTCAGGGACGTGAAATAGATTTTCGTGTTTCAATCATGCCTAGCATTTTTGGCGAGGATGCTGTCCTCAGGATTCTTGATAGACAAGCCCTCACAGATCATGTCGAAGGCTTAACACTGAATCAACTCGGGTTTGATCAAACTTCTATCGCTACCATAAGACGGTTAAGTGCTGAACCCTACGGGATGCTGTTGGTCACGGGACCAACGGGAAGTGGAAAAACTACCTCGCTTTATGCCGCAATCTCTGAAGTCAATCAAGGGGATGATAAAATCATTACGATCGAAGATCCGATCGAGTACCAACTGCCCGGCGTATTACAGATTCCGGTTAACGAAAAAAAAGGATTAACCTTTGCTAGAGGCTTGCGTTCTATACTAAGGCACGATCCTGATAAAATTATGGTAGGTGAAATACGAGATGCTGAGACCGCCCAAATTGCGATACAAGCTGCGTTGACAGGGCATCTTGTTTTTACCACGGTACATGCTAATAATGTGTTTGATGTGATTGGTCGGTTTGCACACATGGGCGTTGACCCTTATAGCTTTGTTTCTGCTTTGAACGGTATTGTTGCGCAACGACTGGTGCGGCAGCTTTGTATGCACTGCATCGTTGATGAGCGACCCAGTGATCAGATAATTCTTGAGTCGGGTATTTCATTGGAGCAAGCTGAGCAATATCATTTCAGGAGTAGTAAAGGGTGTGGGCAATGTCGCGGCAGCGGCTATAAAGGCAGAAATGCAATTGCTGAAATATTGCTATTGAATGATGAAATTCGCGAGTTGATCATTTCACAAGCAACGATTCGTCGAATTAAAGAAGCTGCAAAGCAAAATGGAACCCACTTTCTAAGAGAAGCCGCCTTAGATCGAGTTAAAGTCGGGATAACTAGTTTACAGGAGGCCAATCGTGTCACAATTGTGGCGTGATCAAATTCAGGTATTCTTTGCGCCAAGCAGAATTGATTTTGTCAGATTACCAAAGGGACTAAAAACACAACCTCAGTCCAAAATTTCAAACAATTTTGAATTAGCAACGGATACCGCGCTATGGAAAACGACCGTTGAACAATTAGCACAGATGCTGGAAAAGGAAAATAGTATTCGCAGCTTAAAAGGAGCTGAGCTCTCGATTACGTTATCGAATCACTTTGTTCGCTATGCTGTCATTCAGTTCCAGCAAGGTATCAAAGATGCCCAAGAATTCTTTGTTTATGCACAATTTCAGATGCGGGAGATCTACGGAGACCGTGTCGATAGCTGGGATATTTCAATGAGCGATTGGGACCCTAAATCAGGGGGTATTTGCGCCGCGCTAGAACGTGAATTGGTTCAACAAATTCAAGCCTTAGCGGTACGGTTTCATCTAAAATTAAAGCAGATTGAACCCTACCTAACAGCAGCTTTTGATCAGTGGAGTCGTGCCATCAATCATCAACGATTCTGGTTCATTGTCGTTGAAGCCGGTCGGTTATGTGTATTGTTATTTTCAAACGGCGGCTGGAAAAGTATTCGCAATCAGCGATTGCTAAAACCAGTTGAAACGGAGCTACTGATATTACTTGAGCAAGAAGCGATCATCGCCACTCAGCGAGAACCCGTTGAGTTGGCTTTCATTTTTGCGCCCGAGCATTCTGATTTACAATTGCCATTAGAGAGTGGTTGGCATTTTAATCGGCTACCGTTTGACGGCATTCTTGCTCCTAATCATTTTCCGGCTCCAATGGGTAATACCAGCGAGCTTCCAGCGCATGCGTCGACTTAGCCTTAAATTTCCTTATACAGGGCAGCAAACGAGCCCACTTGATTATGGCTTGCTGCTGCTGGGGCTACTATTTTTAGTTGCTACCGTTTTGCATTTAAAATCGATCATGGAAGAAATTTCGTACTGGGAAACCCGAGTAGATCGCTTTGAGAATGCGCAGCAACAAAAGCGTGCACCTAAGACATCGAGCTCACGCGCTAGCCAAGAATCACAGCAAGAACTCAAACAAGCCCGAGAAATAATGAAGCAGCTCAATTTACCTTGGGAAATATTGTTTGATTCACTTGAATATACGGTAACAAAAGATATTGCGCTGTTATCGGTGCAACCCAGCGTAGCCAATCAATCGATTCGGATTAATGGGGAAGCCAGAAATCTAGCTGCTTTAACTGAGTTTGTCGAATCCATGGAACGTGAAGCATTTTTCGAAAATGCACATATACTCAGTTATAAAGTAAAGCAGGAAAATCCGCATCGACCTATCCTATTTTCTTTGATTACCTCATGGATCGATACGCCTTAAACAATTTATTGAGTGAAATTCGCTGGCAAATCTTACGCTTAAGTGCGGTCGGTAAGCTTGGATTTGGCTTGATGGTGCTTTCCGTCGTTTTTTTTCTAGCCGCAGTATCGCCACAATATGAAACGCTTGATCAAGTTCAAGCAAAAGTAACCTTGCTGCAACAACAATCTCAACGAGACGCTTCACAACCGATTCAGCTTGATGATAATCAGACCATCCAAGTTTTTTATGATTCCTTTCCCAATGTTGATTCATCGCCTTATTGGGTTAAAGAAATCGATGCTGTAGCTAAGAAACGGGGTGTTGAACTTCATGGGAGTGACTATCGACTTGTCTCTGACAAAGGATCGAAACTTGCTCGTTATGAAATGATATTACCAGTGCGAGGCAGCTATCCGCAAATTCGTGCATTTATTGCAGATATGTTAGTAACCATACCTGCTGTTGCCTTAGTTGATATGATCATAAAACGCGAAGATGTCAAATCGGGTCGATTAGAAGTACGACTTAGCCTAAATTTGTATCTCAATCAATAATCATGAAAAGCCTAGCGTTAGAACCGACGGTTCTCCGAAAATCGATATTAGGTATCGCACTCCTTCTAACGATAGCGGCGGCAATTTGGGTTGAACAGGAAGACCAAGACGTCATTGATGAGATTCAACCGGCTTTATCGGTAAAAGATTCATCAAAACCATCAATGCAAAGAAAAGAAGCAAGCTCCCTAGCAATCTACCCATTGAGTCAGAGAAAATTTAATACAGAGGCAGACGATATTTTTGCAGCCACTTCCTGGGAACCGATAAGAACCCCACGCGGTGGCGATCGTTCCTTATTTGGTGGCACGGCATCATCCGAAGATGATGAGGGAGATCCCTTCACGGCGATGATGAAACGTGCAAAATCAAAACCTCAGCCAGCGCCTGCACCCGTTGCACCACCACTCCAGTTCAAATATCTTGGAAAAATCGTCGAGGGGAAAACGACTCGTGTGTTTTTAGCATTGGCAGATAAGAATCATGTAGTAGGAATTGGCGAGCGTATCGACAATCAGTATCGTGTCGAGCGAATTAGCGATGAAACGATTGAATTTACTTATTTGCCGCTGCGCATTAAACAAACGCTTTTGATCAATCAACAATCTGGAAAGCTTTAATGAGATTAATTGGGTATTTATTAAGTATCGTTTTGATATTAACCGGTTGCGCAACTTTTACCAATCGCAATGAAGCTTTCTTAGAGGGAAAGCAGTTAATCGCTCAAGGTCAGTTAGATGCCGGATTAAAAAAATTAGAACAGGCAGCATATGAAGAACCTGCTAGTAAGGAAATCAGAGCTGTTCTTTTCCGTGAACGTGAAGCGATCATCAATAAAACCCTGTTTGAGGCAGACAAATTACTCGCGTCGAATAACTTAGATGCGGCAGAAATGAAATATCGTCGGGTATTAGAAATCAAATCCAATGAAGAACGTGCACGAGATGGACTCGATGCGCTGAATCTTTCACGTTATCAATCAGCTACCATCAATCGAGCAAAAGAAATGCTGGATCGAAATGATGTAGAAGGTGCAGAAGCTGCTGTTAGGGCTGTATTGCAGGAAAACCCCTACCATGAAGAAGCGCGTCTGCTCGTTAAAAGACTTAATGAACATATTGCGCGCGCAGAAGAACCTGTTCTTGCCCTGGTCACAGCATTTAATAATCCAATCACTATGGAGTTCCGCGATACAGCGCTTAAAACAATTTTTGAACTGATTTCAAAGACGGCTGGAATCAATTTTATTTTTGATAAAACGGTACAACAAGACTCAAAAACCTCAATTTTTGTTAGAAATAATCGGATTGAAGATGTATTGAAGCTATTGCTGATGACCAATCAGCTTGCTTATAAAATATTGAACGATAATACGCTGTTGATTTACCCCGATACACCGGCCAAGCAGAAAGATTATCAAGAATTAGTTGTTCGCAGCTTTCATATTGCCAATACCGATGTAAAGCAAATGGTCGCGATGATCCGAGGGTTAGTTAAAGCAAAAGATATCTATGTCAACGAAAAACTCAATCTTTTTGTAATACGAGATACGTTAGAAGCGATTCGCCTCGTAGAACGACTCGTTGCAATCAATGATTTCCCTGATCCCGAAGTGATGCTCGATATTGAAGTACTAGAGCTTAGTCGTACTCGTGTCATGGAATTGGGACCTAAATTACCTCAGTCAGTTACATTTAGCGGCGTACCTGCCGTTGGTGATGCCGCTGTAGCAAGTGTTGCAAAATTTAGTGCCATTAGTGCAGCACAGTCGACAAGCGACGGACTTAGAAATTTTACAGTAAACAACCAAGTCATTATAGACTTTAGAAAGACTCTAACTGTCGATGATATTCTGGCTAATCCTCGAATTCGCGTTAAAAATCGTGAGAAAGCTAAAATTCTGTTAGGAGATAAAATTCCAATTTTCCAAGCAAGCACTACTGCAACCGGCCTTGTTTCCCAGAATGTAACTTATCTAGATGTGGGGTTAAAAGTTGAAGTCGAGCCGATTATCTCTTTTAATAATGAGGTTTCAGTCAAAGTCGCCTTGGAAGTCAGTACCTTGGGTGCCTCTGAATCATCTGGAACAACCAGAGCATTTAGAATCGGAACACGCAGTGCGGAAACGTTGTTATCATCAAAAGATGGTGAAACCCAAGTGTTAGCGGGATTGATACGCGATAATGATCGAAAAGGATTTGCAGGTCTCGCAGGGCTAATCGACTTACCTGTCATAGGGAGACTCTTTACGAGTCATAGCTTCAATCGAGAAAGTACGGAAATCATCTTGCTCATTACTCCCTATGTGATGCGCAATATCACCCAACCTACAAAACTTGAAAGCGAGTTTTACTCAGGTACGGCAGCGGCAGCAGGAAAATTGCCAGCCACGATACGAAAAATAGCGCCCAAGTCGCTAGCAATTGCCCCTGCTGGCCCATCATCAGCTTCAGCTGCTTTCAGTGCACCGATGCTGTCTGACGATACCGAAGCAATTCCCAATCCATTTGCAGCAGCGGCGCAAGCCAATCCAGCTACGCCAACGTTGAGCCTACAGGCTCCAGCGACAGTTGCAATGGATAAAGAATTTACAGCGACGATTCGCCTAATGACGCAAAATACTAAACTAGAGAGTGAACTTGAACTGGTTTACGATAAAGGAATGTTAGAACTGCTGGATGGTGGAGAAAAGTCTGGGTCGCGCACGCTGAAATTAGGTAGAGAAGAGCCGAATGGCATGACTGCAGTCTTACGATTCAAAGCGGTCAGCCCAAATCCTGGCTCGACGAATATCACGGTACAAAGCATTTCGACCCGCAATGAAAAAGGAGAATCGGTCGATGTAGATCTGCCTTCACCGGCAATCATTGAAATTCAATAGCAGGAATAATGTTTTTTTTGCTAAAAACTTTTCGTGAGCCAAGCCAAGGGTTTACGCTGGTCGAAATGATGGTCGTTGTTGCTTTACTTTCCATCTTGGCGTCAGCTGCAATGCCTTTTTACCAAATGACCGTAAAACGGGAGAAAGAACAAGAATTACGTATTGCATTGAGGCAAATTAGAACTGCGATCGACTTATATAAACAAGCGGCCGATGAGGGGAGAGTAGAAAAGAAGGCAGATGAAGTAGGTTATCCAAAGCGGCTAGAAATGCTTGTTGAAGGTGTTCCTAATATCAAAGATCCGAAAAAAAGTATGATTTACTTTATGCGTAAGCTACCGCGTGACCCGATGTTTGATAATCCAGATATCCCGAATGCTGACACCTGGGGTAAACGCAGTTATGAAAGCCCCCCTGACGATCCGGATGAAGGCGACGATGTATTTGATGTTTACTCCCGGTCTAATAAAGTTGGATTGAATAGAATACCCTATAATCGATGGTAATAAGGAAAGCTAACATGTATCGACCGAATGGTTTTACGCTGATTGAACTGCTGGTCGTCATGGCTGTGATCGCTACACTGTTAAGTATCGTCGCTCCCAGATATTTCAATTCGATCGATCGTTCACGCGAAGCAGTTTTAAGACAGAACTTAAGCATTATGCGAGATGCGATTGATAAGTTCTATTCTGATACCGGGAAGTATCCGCTGAGTCTCAATCAATTAGTGGAAGAAAAGTACATTCGAGCGATTCCTATCGATCCGATGACGGAAAGTTCGCAAACTTGGATTGAAGTACCTCCTTCAGACCCAGAAATTGAAGGTATGTACGATGTGCGTAGCAGTTCAGATCGTCAAGCGCTAGATGGAACGTTCTACGATAAGTGGTAACGGCATGCTCATTTTTTCTCGACAGCATCAAGGTTACATTTATTTATGGACACTCTTCTCAATTTCGCTCGCGGGTGTTGCATTAGCGGGATTAGGGCCAATGTGGCAAACCGCTGCTCAAAGGGAAAAAGAAATCGAGTTGCTTTATGTGGGCGATCAATTTCGTCTAGCAATTGAAGCCTTTTATAATAACGCTACCAGCGCTAATCGGAGTCAACGCTACCCCGAATCATTATCTGATTTATTAAAAGATGAAGGGTCTATCGTTACAAAACGGTATCTAAGGAAAATTTATATGGATCCCATGACGAACAGCTTCGAATGGGGCCTCATTAAACAGGGTGAGAAAGGTATTACGGGTGTCTACAGTTTATCAACTAAAATACCCATTAAACGCGCTAAATTTCCCGAACAATACGCAGCATTCTCAAAGGCCAAGAATTACCAAGATTGGAAGTTTAATCACGCATCTGGGACAGCGGGTCAGGGACGACAGCAAACTCAACCCAATGCGGCTCCAGGATCTCCTGGACAGACTCAGAATGCTAATCCATTTACTGGTCAGTCAGCCCCTTCCGGACAAAATCGAAGTGGATCAGCGAATCCTTTTCCACAAAATCAACCTGATAATAGCAGGGCTAACCCCTTCTCAACGCAATGATTTAGTTTTGGGTTTTTATTAAGAACACAAAAATAAGATGATTATCCATGAGTGTTCGTTATAAACTTGCATCATGTAAATTGAAAAATATGTCGTAGTTTAAAGAACTGATTGTTTAGTTATAAGTCCTATTACTTATTTATGAGTTTAATTTAAATGAAATCTAGAGCGTTTTTATTATTACTCCTTATTGGACTTGCAGGTTGTAACCAATTACCTAAAGTCGGGAGCGTCAATAATGAAAAGTTGGCAAAAGAAAACCAATCTCAAATTGACTTACCGAGGCAAGAGCTGACGAGCGAGGTACTTTTTGACTACTTATTGGCCGAAACGGCATTACAGCGAGAAGATATTGATGTTGCTATTCAAAGCTATTCCCGGCTAGCTAAAAATACGCGTGATCCACGGATCGCCGAGAGGGCAACAGATATTGCGCTGAGAGCACGTCGCCCTGATGCCGCTCAAGAAGCTGTAGCATACTGGGTTAATCTAGAACCAAATTCAATGAATGCTCGACAAGCAGCAGCGGCATTGTTTGTCAGCATTGGTAAACTTGACAAAGCAAAACCGCATCTTGAGAAATTATTGTCATCTGAAAAAAGCTCGGTAGATAAAGCGTTCATGCATCTGAATAAGTTATTATCACGACACCCACAGAAGGCTGAAACCTATAAGCTTGTGCAATCGCTCGCGGCAAAATATCCTAACTTACCCGAAGCTCATTTTGCTGTATCGCAAGCGGCTTGGTCAAATAATCAACTTGATATAGCGCTTAAAGAAATGAAGCGGACACTAGAACTCCGTCCTGACTGGGAAATTGCCGCTATTCACCAAGGACGTATTTTGCAACAGATTGCAAATGTCGAAGCTATGAGCTTCTATGAGAATTATCTTGGTAAATATCCCAAAGCCAATGACATGAGAATTGCATATGTACGAATGTTAATGGCTGAGAAGAATTTTCCGTTAGCGCGCGAGCATTTCCAAAAAATGATGGCTGAGAACCCTGTCAATCCTGATATTGCGGTGGCAGTTGGTTTGTTGTCATTAGAATTAAATGATTTCGAAGGCGCAGAAGAAAATTTCAAAAAAGCGCTTGAGCTGGGCTATGAAGATCATAACAATATCTATTTTAATCTAGCTAGAATTTACGAAGTAACCCAAAGACCCGATGACGCGATTGAAACTTATCAGCGTATTTCAAGTGGAGAGCGTTTTTTTCCTGCTCAAATACGATATGCGGCATTAATTGCCAAAAAAGAGGGAATAAATCGTGCACGCCAGCATCTCCATCAAATACCTACCGAAACTGATCAACAACGAATTCAGCTTATTCTTGCTGAAGCACAGCTCCTAAGAGAAGCTGGTAAACATCGAGAAGCGTTTGGCCTATTAGATAAAAAGTTGGATAGCCACCCGGATCAACCCGAGTTGCTCTATGATCGAGCACTTGCTGCAGATAAGATCGATCGATTTGACATTGTTGAAAAAGATTTGCGTCGATTGATTGAATTAAAGCCTGATAATGCGCATGCCTATAACGCCTTAGGGTATAGTCTGGCTGAACGTGGCATACGATTAGCAGAGGCATTAGCGTTAATCCAGAAAGCGGTAGAATTATCTCCAGAAGATCCTTACATTATGGATAGTTTGGGTTGGGTTTACTTTCGAATGGGAAAAATCCAAGAAGGTTTAAATTATCTAAACCTTGCATTTAGTTCTCGACCCGATCCAGAGATTGCTGCGCATTTAGGTGAGGTATTGTGGGTTCAAGGCGAAAGAGAAAATGCAGAAAAAATTTGGCGCTCAGCGCTTGAAATAGATCCAGATAACGAAACCTTACTCGATACCATGAAACGATTGATGCAATAATTTTTAGTGAAAGATGGCTAAATTTGTAATGCGCTGTTCGATTTTATCTACTAGTTGTAAGTAAGACGGCGTATTAATATCACCGAATCGTTCTTTAAACGCTGCCTCGGTTAAAAACTCAGGTAAATCTAACCAGGCAGGCATCAAATCCGTATCATCAAGCCCTGAAGATAATTTGTTTTGTATCTTTAACGCTGATATATGATTTTCAATTGCTTTTTCACCGAATTTTGTCCCTGCACGATCTGCTGCGATATCGTTAAAAGAAAATCCGCTTCCTGAACGAGAATCTTCGATTTCTTTGTAAAGCCCGATAGCATCAGATAGCTTAGTGTCCGAATAAGCAGTAATCGTGGCCGATAGCATAAAATGTTTGGCAAAATCTTCGCGTCCATCCAGTGTAACTCGATATTTTTGCTGCTTAGGCCAATTAGCGGTCTCTGGGAAGAGTGTTTTTAGCGATATACCCAATATATGAAGTGAAGTCATCAGGATAGCCGCCCGATTTTCTTCTATCGCATTTCCTTTTGCGGACTGTTCTGAAGCAAGGCGCATTACCGGGATCAAAAGCTGCGATAGTGAAATAGGCTTACTTTTGCTCAAAGTAAGATTAGTAAGAATTAAATGATATCGATAAAAACGATCGAGTTCTTGTTTATTGACTAAAGGTAGGCCCATTGCAAGAGTCTTATTCAATCTATCGAATAATCCCCCTTGCCAGCGATAGACGATATCAATTCCGGAAGAAGATATTCTAACTTGTTGAAGTGCACTAAATGCTAGTTGTATTTCAGGAATGTTAGAAATTAACCATTGCGCTAATTTTGGAAAAATCTTGGCGACAAGAAAAGTCGGTAGCTGAAAATGACTAATTTTTATTGATTGGAGGAAGGGAAAGCTTTCTGCTTCAATAAAGTTCGCCTCTAAATTTAAAAAAATTGTTGTAGTACCCATCGATAACGGAATGCTTAAATGAATCTGCGCATGTTGGCCAGTGATTTGAACTTGAGCATTACCCTTGGTAAAAAGATAGGTTAAATAATTCAGTGTTGTATCAACATCTTCTGAAGCAATTTTTGCTGTACCTAGCTCACCAGGATAAATATGATTGCGGTGATTATCGAAAATTTGTTTTATCCTATCGATGTGAGCGTGAGTAATGTCAACATCTTTTCTAATCGCGGGTTCGCTATCAGTAACAAGAAAAAGCACAGTGCCAAGAATTAGCAATAAGGAGAAAAAAATTAAAGTAGCAGTACGAATCAATTTTTGCACGACCGAATTTACCGCCAATATCGATATGGCCCATAATAACCAGGATGGAAGAAAGGATAACCATAAAATCCAGGATAATAAAAGTAAGGATATCCTCCATTTCTAAAATAAGATTTTCCATAATCTTTAGGCCATAAATAAATAGCTTTGGCTAACAAAAATGGAATACTTATCTTTTTGTTTCCAACTGAGCGTTCAACATTGCCATTTAACATGCCAGCCACTGTAATGACTCTGCCTTTAGTGTAGATGGCAGGGTCTAAAAAATCTGTACTTGCAATAACAAAACGACCTTCGGGTTCTTGGCTAAGTAACGGATAACCAGAAGAGTCGAGTGAGTAGAAAAGAATTTGTACAAAACTCATATCCTTTTCGGTTTCGGTTTGAATTATGATTCCCCCCCAACGAACTTGCTTATTTTTGAAAGCATCTGCATCCTTAATTACCGTACCATACGGTATATCGATAACCGGAATACTTTTGATAACATCTGGTAGACTAGTGCAAGCACTAAATAGGAATAAATAACAAAGCAGTGGCAAATTTTTTTTCATAATTGCGTATTAAGATTTTTCAATACTGATTGCCATCATAGTTATTTATGCTTTGAGACACCATAAGGAATCAACTAGTTCGTTCTGAATTCAAGCTTATTTATTCATCATTAAAATATAATTCACTGAGGAGAATTTTCTCAATGAGGTTCTACGCCGTAAAAACTAGCTCTTAGCCACTATTGAAAGGTATAATTGGCAACTCGTATAAGAGCACCATAACTTACTTCATGATGATTGCAGGATTAACCAAATGTCGCTAGACGTTAATAAAAATTACGACATGCAACCTGTGCTTGAGTTTAAAAGCAGCACTTTCTTTGTGCTGGTTTTAATAATCTATAGTAATGATTTAATGATGATTGAACAAAAGCTTCGTGAAAAAATATCACAAGCTCAGGATTTCTTTAGAAATTCACCGATCATTCTCGATGTGCGTGAACTGAATCTACAAGAACATGAAATCGATATTATCAAGCTCATTAATCTAATACGCGGTGTTGGCCTATTTCCAGTTGGAGTTCGAGGTGGAGACGACCAGCAAAATCTTCATGCGGCTTCTTTATTCATTCCTGTAGATATGTCACAGAGCACCACGAGCGCTCAAGCTGAGATACAAAAAGCTGCTTATTCATCTCGGCCATCTGCGCCACACGAAGTCATTAAAGAAATTGTTGTAAGTACTGCTACTACACTGATTAGTCAACCAGTTCGTTCAGGTCAGCGCATCTACGCCCCAGGTGATTTAATTATTTTAACGCAGGTCAGCGCAGGCGCAGAAATAATGGCTGAAGGAAATATTCATGTCTACAATACATTAAGAGGTAGAGCCTTAGCCGGTGTGCAAGGAAACAGAGATGCTCGAATTTTTTGTTCTGATCTACAAGCAGAGCTAATTTCTATCGCAGGGGATTATAAAACCAGTGAAGATCTAAAAGATATTACTCCTAAGAAACCGGTACAAATTTATTTACAAGATCAAGCATTGATTATTAAAGAGTTAATATAGCTTCATTTTTAGCAAAGGAGAATCAATTGGCTAGAATCATCGTCGTAACATCAGGCAAAGGAGGCGTTGGTAAAACAACAACGAGCGCAGCAATTGCCATGGGACTTGCAAAAAGAGGGCACAAGACTGCTGTGATTGATTTCGATGTTGGTTTGCGCAATCTTGATTTAATTATGGGGTGTGAACGACGAGTTGTTTATGATTTTATTAATGTAATTAATGGAGAGGCAAATCTAAATCAAGCTTTAATACGAGACAAAAACTGCAATCTGCTTTATATTTTGCCCGCATCGCAAACCCGGGACAAAGATGCTTTAAGTATAGAAGGGGTTGGAGGAGTTCTCGAAGAATTAGCCAAAGATTTTAAATACATTGTTTGCGATTCTCCAGCCGGTATCGAAAAAGGGGCTTATTTAGCCATGTACTATGCTGATGATGCATTTGTAGTTACCAACCCAGAGGTTTCGTCTGTTAGAGATTCAGATCGTATGCTTGGAATTTTAGCCAGTAAATCAAGGCGAGCTGAGTTGGGAATGGAGCCGATCAAAGAATTTTTGTTGTTGACTCGCTATGATCCAAATAGAGTAGAGTCCGGGGAGATGCTTAGCCTTGAAGATGTGCAAGAAATTTTGTCTTTGCATTTACTTGGCATCATTCCGGAATCAAAATCAGTTCTCACAGCATCGAATGCTGGTATACCAGTTATTCTAGATGAGAAAAGTGATGCAGGCATGGCTTATGCCGATGTTGTTGCTCGATACCTTGGAGAGAAAAGACCGCACCGCTTTATTGAAAGCAAAAAAGGATTTCTCAGGAAGCTTTTTGGAGGAAAATAATGAGTCTACTCGATTACTTTAGATCATCTAAGTCTAAAACAGCTTCTATCGCCAAAGAAAGATTGCAGATTCTCGTGGCACATGAACGTTATTATCGAAATAAACCTTCCTATTTACCGCAGCTACAAGAAGAATTACTTGAGGTAATACGCAAATATGTCAATGTTGATCAAGACGCTATCTCGGTTAAGTTTGAACAGGATGAAAATCAAGAAACGCTCGAGCTTAATATCGTTTTGCCTGAGTCACAAAATAGCAAAAGTCCATTAGAAATTTAATACGTCAATTCTTTGACCAGAAAACGATTAGCGCTATTTTGTTTAATCGCGTACAAAAAACAATGCAGAATGTATCGTATAGTATGGTGCTAAGCACAATACTATTACTTGGAGGTTGCGCTTCATTAGAGAAGCACAACGTTGCCAAAACGATTATTTTAGAACCGGAAGCAGCAGAAACTCGCGTCTTAGCTAATTTTGACTTGGTAGGAAGAATTTCTGTAAAAACTAGCAATGATGGGTTCTCGGGTGGAATTCGTTGGCAACATAGAAATCACTTCCATCATCTGTTAATGCTTTCTCCGATTGGTCAAGTTGTTGCTCAGATAGAACAAAATGATCAAGGAATACAGCTCATAACCTCAGATCAGAAAGTATATTATGCAACAAGTATCGAAGACCTGACTGAGCAAGTATTCGGCTGGAGGCTTCCGATCACAGGACTTGAGTATTGGATAATGGGCAGAGCAAATCCCCTGATCATTGCAGAGATTGATATGGATCACAATGACCGAGTGATTGCGATAAGGCAAGATGGTTGGGAAATAACTTATTTAGATTATTTTTCTCGTGCGGTGCTAGATCATAATGAAGCAAAAATCGCTCCTCGCATAATCGAATTAAATTACCCTAATTTAAAATTAAAACTCGTCATTGATAACTGGAAAAACATAAATTGATGATCATCAATGATAAGTTTTTCTCAAACTAACGAAATAAAATGCAATTTTATCCAGCACCCGCTAAACTCAATTTGTTTTTGCATATTATCGGTCGGCGTGATGATGGGTATCACTTATTGCAAACTATTTTTAGGTTTATCGATTTTAATGATCGATTGGGCTTCAATTTAAGAAGCGATGGAATCATTCAATTACAAACTCCGTTAACTGGTGTTTCGGCAGAACAAAATTTATGTGTTCGAGCCGCAAAATTACTGCAAGAGAAAGGTCGTGTAAATCAAGGTGTTGATATTTATCTTGAGAAGCATATCCCAATGGGAGGAGGGTTGGGAGGAGGAAGCTCGGACGCGGCAACGACATTAATTATTCTTAATCATTTATGGGGCTTGAATTGGGATAGAGATAGTTTAATGGAGCTCGGGTTAAAATTGGGTGCCGATATCCCGGTTTTTATCTATGGCGATAGTGCATTTGCGGAAGGTGTAGGAGAAAAGCTTTCAACCGTTATTCTCCCCAATGCCTGGTATTTAGTTCTAACGCCCGCAGTTAACGTTTCAACTGCTCAGGTTTTTGCAAGCAATGAGTTGACGCGCGACACAATCCCGATCACAATACCGCCCTTTTCCATCTATGATGGACATAATGATCTTGAGTCAGTAGTTTGCCGTATGTACTCCGATGTGGCAAAATGTATAGATTGGTTAAAACAATTAAATAATACAACTTTGGTAGCAATGACTGGATCTGGGTCTTCTGTATTTGCAGAGTTTGAGACAGAAGCGCAAGCAAAAGAAGCCTGTCATCGCTTACCAGATGGAATAAATGCTGTGGTCGCAAAAGGTTTAGCTAAACATCCGTTAAGGGATTTTTATCGTTAATAAATTGGGGAGTCGCCAAGTGGTAAGGCACCGGATTTTGATTCCGGCATTCGTAGGTTCGATCCCTACCTCCCCAGCCAACTATGGTTCTTTTAATTGTTTTCAGAGAAAGTTTGTTTGCTCCCATCTGTTTTCCATTGGTAAAAAAATAATAAATTGTGTCTTATGATAGCTTAATGGTTTTTACGGGTACGGCTCATCCTAAATTGGCTCAGGATGTAGTGAAGTACCTTAATATCCATCTAGGTCGAGCTACAGTATCTCGGTTTAGTGATGGTGAGATCATGGTTGAGATACTCGAAAATGTTCGAGGTAAGGATGTATTTGTCCTTCAGTCAACATGTGCGCCAACGAATGATAGCTTAATGGAAATTTTGGTAATCGTTGATGCACTAAAGCGAGCATCTGCCGGCCGTATAACTGCTGCAATACCTTATTTTGGTTATGCACGGCAAGATCGACGGCCACGATCAGCACGTGTTGCCATTACTGCGAAAGTAGTTGCTAATATGTTAACAACGGTCGGTATTGATCGGCTTCTGACGATGGATCTGCATTCTGATCAGATTCAAGGATTCTTCGACATTCCAGTAGATAATATATATGGCATGCCCATATTACTTGGTGATGTATGGAAACATAACTATCAGAATTTAATTGTTGTATCTCCTGATGTTGGTGGCGTTGTGAGAGCAAGGCATATGGCAAAGCGACTCGAATGTGATCTGGCGATTATTGATAAAAGGCGTCCCAAGCCGAATGAATCAAAAGTAATGAATATTATCGGGGAAGTGAAAGGGCGAACGTGCGTCATTATTGATGATATGGTTGATACGGCCAACACACTGTGTGAGGCTGCTAAGGCATTGAAGGATGAGGGGGCTCACAGTGTCGTTGCTTACTCAACGCATGCTGTTTTGTCAGGAAAAGCAGTAGAGCGTATCGCAAGTTCACAACTCGATAAGATCGTGGTAACCGATACAATACCACTTTCTGATGAGGCTAAAGCTTGTGATCGAATTTGTCAGCTGAGTATTGCTAACCTTTTGGGTGAGACGATGTTAAGAATTAGTAATGAGAGCTCTTTGAGTTCTTTGTTTATGGAGTAGGTAGGTAGTTTTATTAGTGATTTTTCTGGTCGCGGATAAAATCTGTTTGGTAATTTTAGGAGAAAAAGGATGCAAATTGAAATTGATGCAAATAATCGAGCAATGCAAGGTAAGGGTGCGAGCCGCCGCCTGCGCAGAGCTGGTAAAGTACCTGGTATCGTTTATGGAGGAGAAGGACAAGCTCAGTCTATCGAATTAGATCACAACAATCTCTTTCATAAACTCAAGCTAGAAGCGTTTCATGCTTCGATTCTTTCCCTAAGCCTAGATGGAAAAAAAGAGCAGGTTCTATTAAGAGATGTACAGATGCATCCTTACAAGCTGCAAGTCTTGCATGTGGATTTTCAACGTGTTGATCAAAACAAAAAAATACATATGAAAGTTCCTTTACATTTTATCAATGCTGAGATTGCTCCTGGCGTTAAGTTATCGGGTGGATTAATCAGCCACGTGTTAACGGAAGTTGATATATCCTGCTTACCTAAAGATTTACCTGAGTTTATCACGGCTGATTTATCAGAAATGACTGCAGGAAGTACTTTACACCTTAAGGATCTCAAACTTCCTCAGGGAGTTGAAATCATCGCCTTAAGCCGAGGTGATGATTTACCTGTTGCTACACTGACTGTTAAGCGAGCTGATGAAGGGACCGAAGAAGGAAGCTCAGCAGCTCCGGCTGCCTAATAACGGCAAGTGCCACAACATTCTGTTTGCTCGCGTTAGCGCTTGGAGCGATTTGCTATCTTTAAAGGGTTGATTTCGTTCCTCGTGTTAATGAATAGTTCTATTTTCTATTCGATGACAAGTAGCTAGGTTTTGTATTTCTTAGCAATAAGCCCTTACTCACTGTTTTGTTTAATAACGAATGAAGCTAATTGTCGGTTTAGGAAACCCAGGTGAGAAATATGCTTTGACTCGCCACAATATAGGCTTTGTTTGGTTGCAGCAGCTAGCAGCTGAATTAAAGGTTTCATTTGTGTCGGAAGTGAAATTTCATGGTTTGTGCGCAAGCGGAGTCTACCAAGGAGAGCCTTTTAGATTGCTGATGCCCCAAACCTATATGAATGCAAGCGGAATGGCTACTGCTTCGTTATGTCGCTTTTACCAATGCAATCCTGAACAGATACTCGTTATTCACGATGAGTTGGATTTATCACCCGGGATAATTAAGCTAAAGCTGGGCGGTGGATCAGGAGGGCATAATGGTTTAAAAGATATTATTACTAAAATTGGCAGTAACGATTTCTGGCGATTGCGCATCGGGATTGGTCATCCGGGAAATAGAGCTGCGGTAGTTGATTATGTGCTTCACCCCCCTAGTAAAGAAGAGGCTTCCCTTATTGATGAGGGCATCAGTAAGAGCCTAACCCTATGGCCGCTACTACTTAGTGGTGATTACATGGCTACTATGCAAAAATTACATAGTAGCCAATAAATAGTATTGATGCTGAAATTCGGTTATACAAGATACAAAACATCATTTTTTAAAATAGTTATTCTTTAATATGAGCCTAAAATGCGGTATTGTAGGTTTACCCAATGTGGGTAAATCTACGCTTTTTAATGCGCTAACTAAGGCAGGTATTGCAGCTGAAAATTATCCTTTTTGTACCATTGACCCCAATGTGGGCATTGTTGAGGTACCAGATCCACGGTTAATAAAGCTCAGTGAGATTGTTAAACCTAAAGCGGTACAACCTGCAACGGTTGAATTTGTTGATATTGCTGGACTAGTGGCAGGAGCTTCTCGTGGAGAAGGGCTAGGGAACAAATTTCTTGCGAATATCCGTGAAACCGATGGCATTATTCATATGGTACGTTGTTTTGCTAACGACAATATCGTTCATGTGGCCGGTAGAATCAACCCTATCTCAGACATTGAAGTGATTCAAACAGAACTTGCCTTAGCCGATCTTGCTACTGTTGAAAAGGCTGTACAACGAGAATCGAAATCAGCTAAATCAGGTAATAAGGAAAGTATTCGTAACGCAACTCTTTTAGAAGCGCTGTCTAGCCACCTTGACCAGAATAAGCCAGCGCGTAGCTTTAAATTCGAAGATGCGCAGCTTGTGCTGATAAAATCATTGTGCTTATTAACAATGAAGCCGACGATTTATGTTACAAATGTTGCTGAAACTGGCTTTCAAGATAATCCTTTAGTTAAAAGTGTTCAAGATTATGCGGCCCAAGAAGGTGCTCCTGTTGTTGTCATTTGCGCATCACTTGAAGCTGAAATTGCAGATTTATCAGATGACGATAAGCAGGTATTTCTGGCTGACCTTAAGCTTGCTGAGCCGGGATTAAATCGCCTGATTCGAGCGGCCTATCAGCTACTAGGGCTCCAAACTTATTTTACCGCAGGCGTCAAAGAAGTACGCGCCTGGACTTTCCATAAAGGAAATACCGCTCCTCAAGCAGCAGGCGTAATTCATTCGGATTTTGAGCGTGGTTTCATTCGAGCAGAAGTGATTACTTATGATGACTTCGTGACCTGCAGCGGTGAACAGGGTGCGAAAGAAGCGGGAAAAATGCGCTTAGAAGGTAAGGATTATATTGTGCAAGACGGCGATGTTGTTCATTTCCGTTTTAATGTGTAACAGGCGTAAAGTTGTTCTTTTTATTTTAGCCTCAGAGGCTCAATTCATTTCATCTCTACCCTGTGCTTGGAGGAGTTTATTTTAAGATATTCTCAACCCACTCGATTTGTTTCGGGAGGCAGATTGTTTTTAAATCATATTTGTCGTGAATAAAAGCTCTCGCATTCACTCCGAGACGTTGTCTTTCTGCAGGATTATCAAGCAGTAAGCTGATTTCATCCGCAAGCGCCTTATAGTCAAAGAAATTGACTAATCGACCTGTTTCACTATCAATAATTGCATCATGCACAGGGGATGTATCGCTTGCAACGATCGCACATCCGATACTCATCGCTTCGAGTAAACTCCATGAAAGCACAAAAGGATATGTTAAATAAACGTGCAACGAAGAGCGCTGAAGTAAAGCAACAAAATGGTGATAGGGCAAATTACCCAGAAAATGAACACGGGACCAGTCAGCGTCGCTAATTTGAGGGCGTACTTCATCAATGAATTGTTCTTTCCAACTTTTTGATCTCGATGGTTTTGCACCATAACTGGTGCCATCTCCGCCCACGAGCAAAACTCTTGCATATGGGCGTTGCTTGAGTAATTTTGGTAAACATCGCATAAAAATATGGTAGCCTCGATACGGTTCCAAATTGCGATTAACAAAGGTAATGATTTCATCTTCTTTTGACAAAGTAAGCAAACCACCCGAATTTGTCTTCAATGTAGGCGTGGCACTCGAATTAGGCTGTAAAAAAGCCGAGTCGATTCCATCGTGGATGACACTAATTTTATGCCGGAACAACTCAGGAAAAGTACTGGCTTGCCAGTAGGTCGGTGATATCCCTGCATCGAAAGTACTCAACTGGATAAGCGTATTGGTATTCTTTAACCGTATTCGGCTAGCTTGTGCAGGATCCGTATTAGGAAACTCAGGGTCAAAACCAACATCAGCGCCTTCTGCATGATAGAAGAACTCACAATATAACCCTAGTTTCGCGTTAGGCCAAACATCTTTAAGCGCTATACTTTCCCCCCATCCAGGATGGGCAATGATGACATCAGGAGTAAAACCTTGCTGACGCAAATTAAGCGCTGCATACAGCGTCGCCTCGCCTCTAATAACTTGTGCCTCAAAATCGATTATCCAGGGGTGGATACCCTTTGTAGATATTCTTTGTAGTGAATAGTGATTAACTGGAATACCCTGCCAACTACTAGTTAGACGAGTGTTTAAAGTGAGTATTCTGACTTGATGTTGCTTAGCAAGAGCGGGGGCAAGATACTTAAATTGTGCAGGAAAATTTTGATGTATGAATAAAATACGCATTATTGCCGGGTTCCCGGCAATAATTGCCGGCGGAAACCAAAATTATTCAACTTCCAGAACCTATTTATCTTTAATTTCTTTCTATCAACTTTGACCATTGCAGCCGTCCTAGCTAATTATACTTTTACCAGGACAGTCTGCACTACAAATATTGTATTACCTATAAGCTATTTACTTTGTTAAATACGCCTGTAGTTGCAAATGAAGCTAAATTGATATCAAGTAAATAATTTGTTGGATTCTGCTGATATCCGCTACCCAGGTAGGATTTGAGTTGCGCCTTAATCTCATCGGACACTTTAGGGTTATCTAATATTGCTTGCACATTCGCATCTGTAATGCCATATCGAGCAATACCACCACTTACTCCTGTTGCGCCATTAAAAATATCGGTGAGTGGCATACCATTCGCTGCCTGAGCTGCAAGAATCTGCGCCCCATTTTTGCTTTCCCTAACTAGTAAATTACCGTTCTGAGCAACAACTTCTTCAGTGCTACGGATAGTGTAATTAGGATTGGTCCTTGCATTGGGATTTGAAAATAATTGCCCTAGTGCTTGATTATTTGCAATGGTTGGGTTCTCTGCGTTAAGAATCGTATTGAAATCACGAAGATCATCATTAGCGCCAATGCTGCCATACAAGAAATCGGAAGCTTCACCAACATTCATTGCAATACCACGGGTTTGCATAAAATCCAACAGCTCCTTGATACTATTGGGTTTCCCGCCGAGCCATGCGGCTGAATTCAGTTCTGCATTGATTTTATGTACGGACTCATCAGATGAGATTTTTTGAGCTAGATTCTGTCCCGTATTGGCGGGTAAAAAACTAGTCACCGTGGCATTATTTAGTACTCCATCTGTTGCTAATTCCGTCGTGTGTTTTTCCTCTTTCTGTAAACGCATTGAGAGGTAATCCGTTGCTGAACTGATTAATTTCTGGATAGGTTGAACGTCTCTCGAAGGTACAATGGAATGATCAGGCGCTGACGACTGTGTTGTTTGTGATAATCCGTTATTAATCCCTTTCTCACTAGGGTTTGATAGAAGGTCCTGAACGGTTTTTGACAAAACTTCTTTGAATGAGGAAACCCCGGTTGATGAATGGTTTTCGCGTAAAGAATTAGCTTTGTCTTTAATAGCTTGCTGCAAGCTTTGCTTAATCTGATTAAACGATGAGTGATCGAAATTTACTTGCTCATGATTTATAGCCATATATCCTCCTAGTTCAACTGATCCTATTAATGTTGTCAGCTAATTACTATGCAATTTATGTGCCATTCTAGAATGAATGGAGGACAGATAGATGATTCAAAATAACCTCAAATTCGTGCTTACGCAGACTTCTTGTTAATTAATTACGCAAATAATTTTATAACCATATCGTCATGCCTATTTCAAGTGGATGAGTTAATGCTGGGTGATAGGGGTAAATACGGAGATAGTATTCCTGTCTTCCACAAAGCTCAGGCGCATGATTTAGCTCAAACAAGTGCTCCTGCGGCGAGACCATGCCAACACAATCAAATTTGAAGTGCTTGAAATTGGTTAACCGCATTTTTTTATATTGACGACAAAGTAACAGTTCAACGGCCACATCTTCTGGTTGTAAGCCATTTAACTTAACCGCAACCTTGAAATTCAAAAGATCACCAAAGTTGATTTGCTTTGCGGGAGTATCAAGTCGTCTCAGTGAAACATGGGGCCAAGCCTTCCTAATTTTTGTTTTCCAGGCTGCAACATTTCGAGCGATTGCATAATCATCATCGACGAAATGAGCGCCTCTTTTGTTCGCGGGAATATAGAATTTCTCAACATATTCACTAACCATACGATTTGCATTGTAGCGTGGTAATAATGAAGACATCGAGTATTTTGCCATCTTGACCCACTCTGCAGGATAACCAAAGCCATTACGACGATAATAGAGAGGGACAACCTGATCTTGTAGGATTTCATAAAAAGATTGGCTCTCATCCTGATCTCGTAAGACAGCCTCAGTATTTTCAGACCCAGGCTTAATCGCCCAGCCATTTTTCCCATCATATCCTTCTCCCCACCAGCCATCTAGTACGCTTAAATTAAGTGTGCCGTTAATGCCTGCTTTCATGCCTGAAGTACCACTTGCTTCCAGTGGAAAAATAGGACTATTCAGCCATACATCAACACCTGCCACGAGTCGACGAGCTAACCGTAAATCATAGCCTTCCACTAATAAAATTCGCCCTTCGAACTCTGGCATACGTGATACATGACTAATTCGACGGATCAAATCTTGACCGGGAATATCCGCAGGGTGAGCTTTGCCAGCATAAATGAGCACAACAGGGTAATCTTGATCCAGCAAGATTTTGCGGAGCCAATCAAGGTTTTCAAATAACAAAGTTGCGCGTTTATAAGTAGCGAATCGGCGAGCAAATCCTAACGTCAGAATATTAGGATTATTAGGATCAATCCATTTAAATAGCCGATCGAGATGTGCTTCAGATCCATGATTCCGAGCATTCTGCTCCGTCAATCGAGCCTGAATACCATAAAAAAGCTGTGATTTGAGTGTTTGACGAACGCTCCAGAATAGATGATCAGGAATAGCATCAATTTGTGACCAAAACTCTGGTTCACACATTTTATCTCGCCACTCATGACCCAAATAGCGGTCAAATAAGGCAGACCATTCCTGAGCCAAGAAGGTGGGCACATGAACGCCGTTGGTGACATACGAAATTGGATTTTCTTCTGGTTCAATTTGTGGCCAGAGATCGCGACATATACTGGCAGAAACATCACCATGGATCTTGCTGACGCCGTTATGGGTTCGCGATAAACGGATCGCCAGTGCGGTCATGTTGAAGTCTTCATTCCCAGGCATATTGCCCAATGCCATGAATTCACTCCACCCAATCTTTAAATCATTACAAAACAAGCCAAAATATTCTTGCATCATCGCTTGAGTGAAATGGTCATGTCCAGCTGGTACAGCAGTATGAGTAGTGAAAATGGTATTTGTAGCTACTGCTTCAAGCGCGCTTGCAAAATCGAGCTCTTGTTGTACTAAATTACGAGCGCGTTCTAGCATCATGAATGCTGCATGACCCTCGTTGCTGTGCCATACAGTTGGCTTGATTCCCATAGCGCGTAAAGCGCGAACACCCCCAATACCTAGCAAAATTTCTTGCTGAATACGCATAATTTTATCGCCGCCATACAATCGGTGCGTAATAAGCCGATCATCAGCAGAATTATCGGGCAAGTCGGTATCGAGAAGAAATAGGCTAACATGTCCAATAATGACGCGCCAAACTTTTACATTAACGCTTCGACCAGGCAAGTCGATATGAATATGTACTTCAGTTCCATCATCATGAAGCGCAGGTTCTACAGGCAAGTCACCAAAGTCAGAATCATTATATATTGCGCGTTGATTACCTTGGCTATCAATTGTCTGAGAAAAATAGCCTTGTCGATATAGAAGTCCTATCGCAACAAATGGTAAGCATAAATCGCTCGCTGCTTTACAATGATCCCCCGCTAGAATACCTAAACCACCTGAATAGACAGGTAAGCTTTCATGGAAGCCAAACTCAAAGCAGAAGTATGCGATCTGGTCACGAGATTCAAAGCCTTCAAATCGATTATATCGGGTTGGTTCTGAATGATATGAGTCATAAGCGGACAATACACTGTTATAGCTGGCCAGAAAGGTTTGATCACTCGCCGCCTTGAGAAGTAGCGATTCATCGACACGTTTAAGAAATGACTTGGGATTATGTCCAATTGCTTCCCATAACCGAGGATCAATGCGGGAAAACAAAGTACGAGTACTTCGATCCCAACTATACCAAAGATTGTTTGCTAACTCTTCCAAACGCGACAAACGTGGCGGTATCTTGGGGTTAACTGTTATTGTAAACGTCGTTTTATTAATCATTCACGGTGCTCCTTAATTGAAAACCGATCATCCGATATAGATGAAATGCTCACGATAGTATTTTAACTCATTGATTGAATCATAAATATCTGACAAAGCTTCATGCTTACTTTCTTTATTCAAACCAGACATAATCGCTGGTTTCCAGCGTTTGGCTAGCTCTTTGAGTGTACTGACATCAAGATTTCGATAATGGAAATAAGCTTCAAGTTTAGGCATGGAGCGAACCAAAAACCGTCTATCTTGGCAGATCGAATTCCCACACATGGGTGATGTTGCTGAAGGCACATAAGATTGTAAGAATTTCAACATGATTTCTTCTGCTTCGGCTTCAGATAGGATGGACGCTTTAACCTTTTCGATTAACCCTGATTTGGCATGAGTTGATCGATTCCATTTATCCATACCATCGAGAATTGAAACAGGCTGAGCAATGACCAAAACAGGAGATTCAGCAACGATATTTAATTGTGAATCAGTAATAACTAAAGCGATTTCGATAATGCGATCATTGTCAGGATTTAATCCTGTCATTTCCATATCGATCCAGATGAGGTTGTTGCTATCCTGTGCCATAATGAGATCTCGTGAATTATATTAAGCCGATTGTGTCATATTGCGAGTAACACGTCACTTCTGTATAAATTAGAACTGTGTGTAGTTAATCTTTTTTTTATTTATTTAACCACTATGCAAACTTTTACTGCTATTTTCGTTTTTGCATTATTACTTACGACGCTTATTGAGCTATGGCTCGCGATTCGTCATGCGCGTCATGTTCGTTCGAACCGCGACCAAGTACCGAATGATTTTTCTGCACAAATTGATTTGGCCTCGCATCAGAAAGCAGCTGATTATACCTGTGTTAAAACACGTTTTAGCTATCCCAGTATAATTATGCATTCGCTGCTACTGCTTATATTTACGCTCGGCGGGGGGCTGAATGTAATTTCCAGTTTCTGGGCCGGATGGATAGAAAACCCTATTTTCCATGGCATGGCACTGATCTTAACAACTATTTTGATACTCAGCGCGGTTGAGATCCCTTTTAATTATTATCGAACCTTTGTGATTGAAGAACGGTTTGGTTTTAATAAAATGAGTCCTACTATGTTTTTTTCTGATTTAATCAAGCAATATTTATTAGGATTCATTCTGGGTGGTGCGTTGCTATTTTGCATGTTGTGGTTAATGGAGAAAGCAGGGTTGTATTGGTGGTTATACGCTTGGATAGCTTGGATGGGATTTAATATCTTATTACTCTCGATTTATCCAACCTGGATTGCTCCAATTTTTAACAAGTTTTCACCGCTGGAGGATAACGCGCTTAGAACACGTATTGAGCAACTGATGCAGAAATGCGGTTTCAAATCCAGCGGGTTGTTTGTAATGGATGGATCACGACGAAGCAGTCATGGAAATGCCTATTTTACTGGGTTTGGCAAAAATAAACGTATTGTTTTTTTTGATACGCTCCTATCTCGCTTAGAAGGCTCCGAAATTGAGGCTGTTCTGGCTCATGAATTAGGTCACTTCAAGCTCCGTCATGTGCTAAAACGGATTGTATGGTCATTCATGGTAAGCCTTGTCTTTTTTGCACTACTCGGCTTTTTGATGCAACAAACATGGTTTTATGAGGGATTGGGTGTGTCTGCTAACATCTCTTCTCCGGCTGCGATGGCATTATTACTCTTTTTTTTAATCATGCCAGTGTTCACCTTTTTACTGCATCCTTTATCGAGCTTTTACTCACGCAAGCATGAATTTGAAGCTGATGCATATGCAGCTCAATATGCATCGGCAGATGACCTGATTCGAGCACTCGTTAAGCTTTATCAGGACAATGCAGCGACGATTACGCCTGATCCATTACATTCTGCGTTTTACGATTCGCACCCACCCGCAGCAATCCGAATTACGCAACTAAAGAAACTCGCTTAGCCAACAAGGAAATGCTATGACTGACACGTGTGATCTTTTCAAGAAGCACTGCAAGCCTTGTGAAGGGGGGATACCCCCCTTATCTCAGGAAGAAATCGATAAACTCATGCAGCAACTTGATCAATGGGAATATCGAAATAATACGATTCATAAAGATTTTAAATTTAAAAACTATTACCAAACTATGGCATTTGTAAATGCAGTTGCCTGGCTATCTCATCGAGAAGATCATCATCCTGATATGGTGGTAGGCTATAATCACTGCCAAGTCGTATACATGACGCATGCAATACAAGGTCTATCAGAAAATGATTTTATTTGTGCGGCGAAAATTGATGGACTGTTTAAAATTTGAGCGATAAACGATCATCTCCTGCTCGTAATACCCCAACACTCATAGAAGGTCAGATTATTGCAGCCTTCGGTCGCCAATATGAAATTAAAACAAGCTCAGGATTAATCCTGAGCTGTTACATGAGAGGAAAGAAGGGAGGAATTGCCTGTGGTGATCAAGTTGAAGTTCTCCCGACTACGCCTGGTCAAGGTGTTATTGAAAGCGTGCTACCAAGGGCTAATTTGTTCTATCGAAGCGATGCTTTTCGTCAGAAATTAATTGCTGCAAATATCACTCAACTCATCATTGTCGTTGCAGTGATCCCAAGTTTTAGCGAAGCCCTGATCGATCATTATCTGGTCGCAGCAGAAAACGAGAAGATTCAAGTTCTCATCGTACTTAATAAATGTGATCTATCTGAAGCAGCACAGGTAGCAACAGAAAAATTAGCGTTATATCAGCAATTAGGCTACCCATGCCTAAATATTAGCGCGGTCAATGACATTAGGCCACTCATTCCTTACCTGCATCAGCAAAGAAGCCTACTTATCGGTCAATCGGGCATGGGAAAATCGACCGTTATCAATGCGCTAATACCAGAGGCGCAACGCGCAACAATGACAATTTCATTAGCATTAGACAGTGGGCGCCATACAACTACACACGCCAGACTTTACCATCTTGACGCATTGAGCACGATTATTGATTCACCGGGAATGCAAGAATTTGGGATCAACCATATTGATAAAACTAACTTAGCGCGAGGCTTCCTTGAGTTTCATCCTTACCTTGGTGGATCTTGCAAATTTAGTAATTGTCGCCATTTAACCGAACCTGGTTGTGCTTTGCTGCTCGCAGCAGAAAAAGGTGAAATAAATACCCGGCGTTTGACGGTTTATCAGAAAATGATGGAGGAAGCAGAGCGCCGCAAAGACTGGTTAGTGCGCTCTAGTTAATTTTTGATAAAGCTCGCAATAAGCAGCTGCGCTATTTTTCCAACTAAAATCTTTACGCATGCCATTCTTCTGTAATTGCTCCCATAAGCCTTTATTTTGATAAGCAGCCACGACGCGTTTAATTCCTTCAAAAAAAGCATCGGATGATAAATCGTGAAACTGGAAGCCACTTGCAGTACCATTTTTTAATGTTTCGGGCGAATAGTCCACCACAGTATCAATCAAACCACCGGTCGCATGAACGAGTGGAATAGTGCCGTAGTGCTGACTGTACATCTGATTGAGCCCACATGGTTCAAAACGCGAAGGCATTAAAAAGCTGTCGGCGCCAGCTTCCAATTGGTGAGACAGTGCTTCTTCGTATCCAACATGGACAACCATTCTGCCAGGAAATTGTTTAGCCAGTTGCACCAAATTTTTCTCAATCGATGCATCTCCTGCACCTAACACAGCAAGTTGTGCGTGTAATTCAAGGAGTTTGGGTGCAACCTCAAGCAACAAATCGTACCCTTTTTGATAGCTAAAGCGACTGATCGCAGCGAACAACAAGTGATCAGAACGTGGCTCCAGTCCTAGTTTTTGCTGAATTGCTAGTTTATTAGCTTGTTTATTCGGTAAACGACGAATGGAATACCTTTTAGCAATATGAATATCAATGGATGGATCCCACTCGATTGTATCGATACCATTAACGATACCGCTGATCTGTTCTTTCCGAGCAGATAATAAACCATGCAATCCAAATCCAAGCTGATCCTGTTGAATTTCGTGTGCATAGCTGGGGCTGACGGTTGAAATATGATCAGCGTAATAAAGTCCTGCTTTAATAAAAGAAAGGCTTCCATAGTACTCGATACCTTGGATGCTATAACTTTCCAAAGGTAACCCCAGCTGGGCAACTAGCTCGGATGGAAAACAACCTTGGAATGCTAAATTATGAATTGACATCAGAGTCGGTGACTTTGAACCACGATAAAAATGAAGGTAAGCAGGCGTTAGACCACTTTGCCAGTCGTTACAATGAGTTACATCAGGTTGCCACGGCAATGGACTTGCATCACTACTGAGTAATGCGGCTATTTTGGAGAGTAAGCCAAAGCGATGGGCATTATCGGGCCAATCATGGCCGGTAGCGTCTAAATAAGGCCCTCCCGCTCTTTGATATAAAGAAGGGCAGTCAATGATAAAGACCGGAATACTCGTCGATGCATTGATTTGTAGGTTCGCTGATAATAGCTTGGCCGGGGGGAAATGGGTTAAATCATTGAATTCGGTTATTTTTCGTTTGTACCTAAGTCCCTCAAGAACTTTAGGATAGCCGGGAATAAGAATACGCACATCAACTTGCTGTTTACGTAACGACGCAGGTAATGCCGCACTCACATCACCTAATCCTCCAGTTTTGCATAACGGATAAACTTCCGACGTAACAAAAAGGACTTTGAGAGAACGCTTTGGGAGGCGAGCAGGCATTTTTTAAGTATATTGATATATCAACGATTTCAATTTGAGATGTCGCTATTTTCTTTGAAATAATTGATTAATCCATTAGTTGATGCGTCATGAGAAGTAACTTCTTGGTCTGTTCTCAAATCAGTAATAATCTTGTTAGCAAGTTGCTTTCCTAATTCTACACCCCATTGGTCAAATGGATTGATGTTCCAAATGACACTTTGCACAAAGACTTTATGTTCGTAGAGCGCGATCAACGAACCCAATGTCGATGGATCAAGTTTTTTGAATAGAATTGACGTAGTTGCATGATTACCCGCAAAAACCCGATGGGGCGCCAGTTGTTCAATTTCAGAAAGCGTATAGCCTTGCGATCGTAACTCTATTCGCACTTCGTCAGCAGTTTTGCCAAGCATCAATGCTTCTGTTTGCGCAAAGAAATTAGCTAACAATAATTGATGATGGTGATCTACTGCATAATGACTTTGGCAGGGCGCTAAAAAATCAGCCGCTACAGTCGGAGTTCCTTGGTGGAGTAACTGATAAAAAGCATGCTGACCGTTAGTTCCTGCTTCCCCCCAAACAACGGTACCGGTTTGGTAATCAACTTGTGTTCCATCTCGAGCGGTACTTTTACCATTACTTTCCATTTCAAGTTGCTGTAGATAAGCAGGAAATCGATGAAGTGATTGATCGTAAGGTAAAATTGCGTGGCTAGTTGCACCCCGAAAATTGATCTGCCAAATTCCGATTAGACCTAAAATTACAGGTAGATTTTTAGCGAAAGGCGTTGTCAAGAAATGGTGATCCACTTGCCTCGCACCTGATAATAAGTCGTAAAAATGTTGCATACCCATGGACAAGGCAATCGGCAACCCAATCGCAGACCACAGTGAATAACGCCCCCCTACCCAGTCCCAGAAAACAAACATATTGGCAGGATCGATTCCAAATTGTTGCACAGCTTTTTGATTCGTTGAAACCGCCACAAAATGACGCGCAATCTCTTCTTCAGAACCTCCCTGTGTCAAAAACCAGGTACGCGCTGCATGAGCGTTTGTAATAGTTTCTAGCGTTGTAAAGGTTTTTGAAGCAATTACAAATAACGTAGTTGCCGGATTTAACGCTTTTAGTGTTTCAGCAAGATGCGCACCATCAATATTCGATACAAAGTGAGGTGTTATTTTTCCATTCCAGTATGGCTTTAGTGCTTCTGTTACCATGACTGGCCCAAGATCTGAGCCACCAATGCCGATATTGACGACATCTGAGAAAGGTAACCCCGAATAGCCACGATGCACGCCCTGATGGACAGCTTGTGTGAAGTTTTCCATTTGCTGTAGCACTTGCTTTACCGCAGGCAAAACATCCTTACCTTCAGTTGTGACTACTTGATCAGCCCGCAATGCAATATGAAAAGCAGCACGATGTTCTGTCGCGTTGATTTTCTCGCCTTGAAACATTCGTGCGATCCAATCGCTCAATTTTTGCTGTGTTGCAAGCTGAAACAATAAATTCATTGTTTCTTCCGTTACAGGTTGCTTACTAAAATCAAGTAAAAGATCATTGAAGCGAGCCGAGAATTTTTCAAAACGCTGCGGGTCTTCTGCAAACAAGGTACGCAAGTGCTGTTGTTTAAGCTTTGATTGATGTGCTTTTAATGCAAGCCATGCGGGTGTTTTGGTTAAGGATGTCATCACGTAACGTTCACTTTTTCAATTTAATTGCGCAAACGATGGTAATCGTTCAAAAATAGCTGCAATTCCTTGCCCACCACCGATGCACATCGTCACTAATGCGTAACGTCCCTTAATGCGATGTAATTCATAGATCGCTTTGATCGTCAGTATACATCCCGTGGCGCCGATTGGATGTCCGAAAGCAACGGCTCCACCATTGGGATTGGTTTTGATAGGATCGAAACCGAGCTCGCAAGCAACTGCACAAGCCTGTACAGCAAAAGCTTCGTTTGATTCAATAACATCCATATCATCAAGTGTTAAACAGGCACGGTGTAGTGCTTGATGCACTGCTGGAACAGGGCCTATACCCATATACCGAGGGTCAACACCGGCATATCCATAAGCTACTAAGCGCGCAATGGGTTGCAAATGATCTTTTTCTGCGGCTGTGGTATCACAAAGCACAATAGCTGCCGCCCCATCGTTGATACCTGAAGCGTTACCGGCAGTAACTGTGCCATTCTCCTGGAAAATACTGGGTAAGCGTGATAATTTTTCTGGATCGATAGGGTCGCGAGGATGTTCGTCAGTGTCAAAAACAATTACCTTGCCACGAGATGATATTTCAATCGGTAAAATTTGGGAGGTAAAGTAGCCATTACGAATCGCTTGTGACGCACGCCGATGACTTTCTACCGCAAACTCATCTTGTTTTTCACGTCCAATGTTCCATTTTGCGGCGATGTTTTCTGCTGTATTTCCCATATGAACTTGATCAAAGGGATCGGTCAAGGCGCCGACCATCATATCAATCGCTGAACTATTCTTCATCCGTTGGCCCCATCGCAGCGCAGGTAGAAGATATCCTGCCCGACTCATCGATTCTACTCCCCCTGCAATGGCAATATTGGTATCACCCGATGTAATGGTCTGCGCTGCTGAGATAATAGCTTGCAGCCCACTTCCGCATAATCGATTTACTGTTAACGCTGCAACGGATTGCGGTAGCCCGCCCTGGATACCGGCGACTCGCGCCAAATACATATCGCTTGCTTCACTGTGGATCACATGACCAAAAACTAAATGACCAATTTTAGACATATCAACTTGAGCACGATTAACTGCTTCTCGTACGACCTTTGATGCGAGCTCCGTGGGTGGAATATCCTTGAGCGCGCCGCCGTAATCTCCGATAGCAGTTCGTACGCCGCTTAATACCAAGATTTCGCGTGGCATGATGGAAATGAGAAAAGCCCTATGCGAAATCAGGGTGATTAGAGAACATAGCGTGCAAGATCTTCGCTTTGAGCTAATTCGTTAAGTCGATTATCAACATAAGCTGCATCGATCATGAGCGTTTCTCCATCATGTTTAGTTGCATTGAATGAGATTTCCTCAAGTAATTTTTCAATCACCGTATGTAATCGCCTTGCACCAATATTCTCGGTTTTTTCATTAACTGAAAAAGCAATTTCAGCTAATCGCTTGATTGCACTTTCCGCAAAATTGAGTGTGACCCCTTCAGTTTTAAGCAGCGCTTCATACTGGCGAGTTAGGCACGCATCAGTATTGGTAAGAATTTGCTCAAAATCAGCCGCTGTTAGGCTCGTTAGCTCAACCCGTATCGGGAAACGCCCTTGTAACTCAGGAATAAGGTCAGAAGGTTTAGCCAAGTGAAATGCACCACTTGCGATAAACAAGATATGATCGGTTTTAATCATGCCATACTTGGTGGAAATAGTTGTACCTTCAACCAAAGGCAATAAATCGCGCTGCACCCCTTGACGTGAAACATCAGCACCTGCCGTCTCGGAACGGCTAGTAATTTTGTCAATTTCATCTAAGAATACAATTCCATTTTGTTCAACATTCTGCACACACCTTAGCTTCAGTTCTTCATCATTGATAAGTCGAGCTGCCTCTTCTTCAATGAGGATCTTCTTCGCATCTCGTATCATCAGTTTGCGTGTTTTCTTTTTGCCAGGACCCATGTTTTGGAACATACTTTGAATTTGCGAAGTCAGTTCTTCCATTCCTGGTGGTGCAAAAATCTCCATACTCGCTTGCGCACTAGAAATTTCAATTTCAATCTCTTTGTTATCGAGTTCTCCTTCTCGTAATTTTTTACGAAATTTTTGACGTGTTGCATTGGAATCTTCACTTTCGGCATGAAAATCGAGATCTCGGGCAGGAGGCAACAAAACATCAAGAATTCGTTCTTCTGCGCGATCTTCTGCGAGTGGTCTCATTTTTCGTATTTCTTGCTCACGCCCTTGTTTAATTGCGGATTCAGCCAAGTCGCGAATAATTGAGTCAACATCACGTCCGACATAGCCAACCTCAGTAAATTTAGTCGCTTCAACTTTAATAAAGGGTGCATCGGCCAATTTGGCCAGGCGGCGGGCAATTTCGGTTTTTCCTACTCCAGTAGGACCAATCATCAAGATATTCTTAGGCGTGATCTCTTGGCGTAATGGGTCTGCAATCTGCTGACGGCGCCAGCGATTACGCAGCGCGATCGCAACTGCTCGCTTCGCATTAATTTGTCCAATAATATGTTTATCCAATTCGTGGACAATTTCTTGTGGGGTCATTTGTGACATAAATTTATTGCTTATTAGAAAATTCAATCAATTAGTCGAGAAACTCGATGATATGCGTTTGATTTGTGTAAATACACAAATCCCCAGCGATGGTCAGCGCTTTAGAAACGATATCTTTAGCAGAAAGGTCAGTGTTTTCAAGCAGCGCACGTGCTGCCGCTTGTGCATAAACACCACCACTTCCAATTGCAGCAAGACTGAGTTCCGGTTCAATCACATCACCCGCGCCGGTAATAATCAACGTTGCCTCATGATCAGCTACAACCAGCATGGCCTCTAAGCGCCGCAGCATGCGATCAGTTCGCCAATCTTTGGCTAATTCCACTGCTGACCGCATTAGATGTCCTTGGTGCTTCTCCAATTTGCCTTCGAACCGCTCAAACAAAGTAAATGCATCAGCCGTTCCACCAGCAAACCCAGCTAATATTTTGTTATGGTAGAGTCGTCTCACTTTGCGCGCACTGGACTTTGCGACAACGGCACCGAGTGTCACTTGCCCATCGCCTCCCAGCGCTACTTGCTTACCGCGCCTTACTGATACTATGGTAGTCATGTTATTAGTTCTTAGATCAAAGTGCTAATTATAACGCTGATTACAAGGGGTTATGAAATTGTAAAGGCTCTAGACTAGCAGAGATTAATAATATTTGATGTGTACTAGCTCAGATCAGATCGTACAGTTACCGAATTGATTGGATGTCTGTCAGATTAGATTTGGTTCAGATTTTTGCTGTTCCAAATCGTTTTCCCACTGAGCAAAGTCTCCATAGGAGTTTT
>WBZN01000238.1_pt1 | contig 65114 bp, 61 predicted proteins | sample 5204281 | NCBI WGS metagenome assembly WBZN01 (sample SAMN12344347, study PRJNA552823) | activated sludge metagenome | biome: Activated sludge suspended growth; feature: Nitrification reactor; material: Wastewater; isolation source: activated sludge from nitrification reactor of wastewater... | reverse complement strand
AAGGCAATCCGGACCATCCGATCAGGGCTTAAATGCTTGGGCAGCGCACGGGCTATTTCGCCCTTGAATTGCTCTAGCATGGCCGGAAATGGCACAACGTTGGATTGCGTGCCTTGACGGGACTTTTGAATATTACGTAGTGTTTGAGACATGGTTTTCTCCAAATGAAAAAGCGGAGACACCAGTCTCCCAGTCGGGATTTGGTATCCCCGCTTGGGTTGATAAACTACAAAGAACCGCCTATCAGGCGGCGTCCAACTCAAAGGCATCGGCATTGGCAGCCCAACGTGGCAACGAGATCAATTCGATCTCACCGCTAGGTTGATATGCCGGCCAATTGCCCTGATCCTGACACCACTTCAGCAATTGAAGCGCTGCCTGGTACTTCTTGCGACCGATCTCGATGATCTGAGGATCAGCCTGATATACCGCCACCGCGTGTGGAGCCTCTTTCTCTACTGCAACGAATAGGAAAGGCAACTCCAGTCCAGTGATAGCCTTGATTCCATCAATGTAGAACGCTGCCTGGATGTCATATCCAAATGTTGCGATAGAGCGGGAGAACCCGTTGCTACTAGCATCAACGCAGGTTTTAAGATCAACGATAGCTTCACCATTGAACCAGTCAGGTCGACATTTGCAATTAAGCCCAGTGATTGAATCTGTCCAGAACGCAGACAATTCCGCCTCTCCATCTCCAAGAAGCTTGTGAGCTCCCAGGTGGGACTGGACTGCCGACCGAACAAGCGTAAGGGTGTTCAACTCTTCAGTGGTAATCATTGCCTTGCCTTGATTAGCCTCTTCGAATCGAGCCGCAGCTTCCTTACCCTCTTTAGTGCGACGGTCAAACTTCTCTGCCACCACAAACTCATCAGCAAAGACCTCAGGCTCCAGCACGTAGGTATGAACAGCAGTACCGAATGCCATAGCAGGAGTTGCGTCATGTGGATGATCAAGATATTCCCGCAGATGCGCCGGACTCTTCAGCATTTTTACGATGCCTGAATGACCGATCGCCTTGTCAGCGTGATACTGCTTGGCCGGCATATGCAGCAGGCCGGGATAATTGAATTTCATAATGCCTCCAAATTAAAATGCCGGAAGCACCACCCCATACCGGGCGATATTCCCGGCTGGGTTTAAAAATGCTGCTTGTTTTGCGCGGCCAGCTACCGCTACTTGCTCGGACGGATAACCCCCCGATCAAATTCTTCTTTCCTGAGGCCGCTCATAGAACAACCTCAGGAAAGCCCCGTATGAACGGGGCTAGACTCATTCCAAACTCCTGGACTGCTTAGATAGAGCAAGAGCCTTGCGCAACATGCTCCTGGTTTCTGGATCAGTCTTACCTGCTTTGAGCCTTTGAAAAAGATCGCAGGCAAAGTTCATTGGAAGTGAATCGTAAAGGTGAACAATGTATGGATTGGATTTCATGATTTTCTCCTGAGGTTGGTTGAACAGCCGCAGCGAAAATCACTTCGATTGTGAAGTGATCCCCGCAGGACAAAGAACTCTCGATAGAAAGCGCTTTGTCCTGCGGGGGTTTCACCCACAGGAACTACTGCATATCAGACCCCAAGTATGCGAACAATTGGGCGGCTAATGATCCAGCCAGTAATGCAGCATGCAAAAAGAACTAGTTCCATGAGATGCCTCCAATAAAAAAAGGGGGCATCCCTCCCCTAATACGGAGGCGATGCCCCCGCACGGGGATGAAATTTCAGGCAATTACTTCAAATGAAGCATTACCGTTTCTACCAGGATCAAAATCGATCCCTTTTCGGCGCACATACGCTGGTACATCGTATTGACGCCAATCGGTTGTTTTCAGATCGTCTGGCCCTGGAATGTCTGAGGGTCCGTGTGCAGGTTCGAAAAGATTTCTGATACCTACAACTGCGGTCCGAAGAAATGACAAGATCAAATGAAGTCCAGCCAACATAGCCAGAATGAGAATCACGCGCTCCATGTAATAACCTCCTAAAGGATAGGAGACCATCCCCTCGCAGGAGGATGACCTCCCGGTTGGGAAATGAATCTAGATACTCAAAACGGCTCGATATCTGGCACGTCTTCGAACGCTGGTCCGTTACCACCTTCATTTTTAGAAGACGCCTTAGTTGTCTGTTTGTCTTGCACAGACTGAGGAGCTTCTTTTTCTGAGGGGCGGGAGCCGAGCATCTGCATCTCGCTCGCAATGATCTCGACCACGTAACGATCCTGACCAGCCTTGTCTTGCCATTTTCTAGTCTGAATACGGCCTTCGACGTAGATAGGTGAGCCCTTCTTAAGGTACTCGCCAGCTATTTCAGCTAGACGATTGAAGAATACGATTCGGTGCCATTCAGTGATTTCCTTGCGCTCACCCGAAGACTTATCCTTATGACTCTCCGTAGTTGCAATACGAATAGTCGCAATCGCCTCGCTATTTTGGGTATAGCGAACTTCGGGGTCAGCGCCCAAATTGCCGATAAGAGTGACTCTGTTTAATGATGCCATGTTGCCTCCTGATTTTGATGGCAGGTAGGCTGTCATATCCTGACGGGGCCTTCCCCGCCGGGGTTTAAAGAAAAATGCTGTTTATGAAGAAGGCCAGCTACCTTCACCTCGATAGCCATAGGCAAATCGAAAGATGAGTGGATTCTCGATCTCCATACGTACTTTGTGGTGTCGAAATACATTCAGGCAGGATGCATTTCAAACTGTTGCAGCAATCGGCAATGGATACCCTCCCGTGGATATTTATTTAGGGGAGATGAAATGGCTCAGCAGCAGAGGAATGTTTCAGCGCAAATACCTTCAATTCGGCAAGACAACAGCAGGCCATTTCTAACCCAGGCGGCCATCTTCAATTCTCTGCATGCCCAACAGATCTTCGATCGAGGCTATGAGACATGCGCAAATGCCCTGTTTTCATTAAGCGTGGTATTACGATTCATCGGAACTGAAGAACAGGCGCAAGAAGTTGACACAATGGTCGACAAGCTCATCAACCAGACACTGGAGGACATTAAAAAAGAAGGATTACGACTTAAGGAAATTGCCGAAAGCAACGGCATAGACACGACAATCAGCTATACAAGCGCGAAGTCAATCAATGTCCAGATCACCTCGCCACGTGCGATCAAATACCTCGCCATTATTCGTGAGTTCGACGGAATGATGGCAAACATGGATGCACTTTGGCTCTCTAGCGTCATTAATGACACGCAATATGCACGTGGGGTATATGAGTGGAAAAGACGGATTCTTCGCCTCTCAGGTCAGCTAAGGCAGATTGCAACTAGAGCTGTCCTGGCTGCTAGGCGGAGAGAGAGTCCAGAAATTGAAGTTGAAGCAGAAAATATCAAGCTGCCTAAACCGACTGAAGCTGAAAACAAATCGGCAGAGCCCATAAATGACTCAGGTATCTAAAGGGATAAGCTGAAAGCAGTGTGGCTGCGGCGTTGAATTAGATATTCAGGCTTATAATTCGCCCTGCCCAATATCATCAATCCATTCAGGAATACCATGAAGCTTCAAGAAATACGAGAAATAGCAAGACAACACAACATCAATCCAGAAGGATTATTGAAGACGGAATTGATCCGCGAGATTCAGGGGCATGAAGGATACGTAAATTGTTATGCAACTTCACATGTACGCGAATGTGGCCAGAAAAAATGTCTCTGGCGGATAGATTGCCAAGTTGCCGCCCGAGCAGGCTCGATAAAGTAGAAACTACAGCCTTTCAAATCTATAGCCCATATAACCACTGTTAGGGCTTATTTCGAGTCGCCCCCTAGAAATCCTAGTTTTTAGAGACAGGGAACCACTTTTCTACCTCTCTTAATCGCTTGCATCCGAATTCACGGATGTTAAGTAGTTTATTTTTGCTATAAGCATCAACAACTTTCTCAATTGTCAGTAGGCCATGAGCCTCAAGTAGATTGAATGTTTTAGGGGCGAGCTTCACGAATGGGTCATTGCTTTCGTGAATTTTCTGTCTTCTGCGGAGTCGTTCGATACGATCTTTGACGTTACTGCCAGACAATTCGAACATTCGTCCTATAGCGGCATACGATAGCCCAGACTCATGGGCAGCAAAAATACGTTGGTCACGCTCATAGCGGGCTTCTTTTTCAATCGCAATTGTCTCAATGAGATTGAGCATAATGTGACTGTAGCAGAAGTAGCCAGCGGAGCCACTGGGAATAACCGAGAGCGAAATTCGCATTTTTTTGCTCAATTTCAGACCCCGAATGCCACTTCTTTAAGCTGTAATGATCATCAAACTTGAAAAGTTAGAGGTTTACGATGAACAGTACAGTGGATGTTGAGCAAGCGGCAGAATTAATGAAAGTTCATCCAAAAACCGTCAAAGACTTGATAAGTTCAGGAGCCTTGCCTGCTGGCAAGATCGGACGAGCGTACGTATTAATGACTAAAGATGTCATGAACTACATTGAGCACATGATCGTAAAGCAGACCGCAGAGCGTATGGGAACACCGGTGAGAAGGCTACGTGCCTGATCACCAGAGTTTTTCAGCAAGGTCAGAACCTCGAAGAGCCAGATAGCGCATCATCATTCTGTGGCTGATGTGGCCTGAAATTTTCATGATGGATTCGGCGGGCAATGTCGTACGCTCAAATAGCCGAGAAATCGCCTCATGCCGGCAATCGTGGAAATTAAAGTCCCCACAACCGGCCGCTTCGAATATTTCAGAAAACAGATGCGACAGATAATTGCTTGTTTTCTTAAGATAAGCTTGCGATAGATCGCCATTCCACCAGGGGAATATAGCACCCTGCATAGAGCTCTCTACTCGGCGCTTTACGATCTTCAGAGCAACGCTGGACAATGGCACCTGTCTTTTGGAGCCGTTCTTTGTCCTATCTAAAAACACCGTCTTTTTATCCACGTTCGACTGATCAGTCGTAATCGTGTACATCTCCCGCAGCCGCATTGCCGACTCTAGAGCCAAATCAAAAATATCTCGAACGGCTTCTTTGTCTTCAATGATGTAAGGGCGCTGCTTACGTGGCAATACGCCCTTTTCTATGACGGCAACGATACGTTCATACTCACCGGGCTCAAGCCGTCTATCTCGTTCCGTATCTGACTTCGTAACACCGGCGAGCTTGGAATCAAGTTCGGTGTAGTTTGCATAGCCTTCTGGAAGTGTCCTCAACGGACGGTCTATAGCGATTAACATCCCTTTACGGGTGCCCCAGTCAGTACAACGCGCTAGCGCACCTACCTTTGCTCGAATCGTTGCTGGCTTAAGCTTATGGATACGCTTCATATCCGTAATCCAGCCATCAACCCAATTAGCATTGATAAGGGATAATGGCTTATCTCCCACCATTTTGCTAACAGTATTTAATACTTCAACGTCTTTCTGCTTAACATGAGCATCACGGAGATACTGCCGAATTAGATTTTCGATTGTGGTTATGCGGCTAACCACCTGATGTTGTGTAGGAACAATGCCTCGATCCAGAAGGGCATCAAGTTTGCGGGCATATTCATCGCCCTCGGATTCGTTTGAGAAAGTTAGGTACAGTGGTTTATCTAGAATACCCGCTCGCTTGAACGTGTACTGCCACTTATCCCCCATCTTCTTTTTGCCAGCCATCCCTGCGCCTTTCGTGCCAATTTCCGGCAGAGTGTAAGGCGAATGTTGGGTGGTAACAAGTGATTTGTGGGTGGTAGAGACTCCCCTAGGCTCCATTTCAGGGAGGTAAAAGGACAAGAAAAAAGGACTTAGATCACTCTAAGTCCTTGATTTCTTTCTAATATTTTTGGTGGGTGCTGACGGGGTCGAACCGCCGACATTCGCCTTGTAAGGGCGACGCTCTACCAGCTGAGCTAAGCACCCTTAACCCAACAACAGCCCTCTAGTTTACAGCATCTTTGAGTGCTTTGCCAGCCCGGAATTTCGGGGAATTTGCTGCTTTAATCTTAATGGTGGCGCCTGTTCGCGGGTTGCGGCCATTACGTGCAGCACGCTTTCCGACATAGAATGTTCCGAAACCGATCAATGTGACCGGGTCACCCTTTTTGAGTGATTTTGCAACCGCAGCAGTAGCTGCATCGAGCGCACGCCCAGCGGCTGCCTTGGAGATATCGGCACCCTTGGCAATTTGTTCGATAAGTTCAGACTTGTTCACGTGTAATCCCCTTCCACATTTAGTTTGAGTGAATGACAGACAGAGCCCTGCAAACGGCTTTATAACAAGCGGGAAAAGCTTGTGTCAAGCATCTCCCACTATTTTCTTGCCTTTTTCAATGCTTGGTCACGGCTTGCGACTCTTCCTGAACGGCTGGTGCGGAAATTGCACCGACCTCAACCGTGTCTGAAAGTGGTTCTGGCATACGTTCCAATGCAATCTCCAGCACTTCGTCAATCCACTTGACCGGATGTATATCGAGCCGGTTTTTGACGTTTTCCGGGATTTCAACCAGATCCTTGACGTTCTGTTCAGGAATCATGACAGTCTTGATTCCACCGCGTAACGCAGCCAGCAATTTTTCTTTCAGTCCCCCGATAGGCAGCACTTCTCCGCGCAATGTGATTTCGCCCGTCATGGCGACATCGGCACGTACCGGAATATTGGCCAGTACCGAAACCAGCGCAGTACAGATTGCAATGCCGGCTGAAGGTCCATCCTTGGGGGTGGCACCTTCCGGCAAGTGAATATGAATGTCGTTTTTTTCGTAGAAATCCGGGTTAATACCGAGTCGCCTGGCCCGCGCACGCACTACAGACATGGCAGCCTGAATGGACTCCTGCATGACTTCACCCAGTTTACCGGTGGTGATGGTCTTGCCTTTTCCGGGCATAGACACGGTCTCGATGGTCAGCAGTTCCCCTCCAACTTCGGTCCAGGCAAGGCCGGTAACCTGCCCGATCTGGTTGTCCTTGTTGGCAAGACCGAAATCATAGCGATGAACCCCAAGATACTTGTCCAGATTGCGTGTACTGACTGTTACCTTGCGACTTGTGGCTTTTTTCCCTTTTCCGGTCAGAAGTTCCTTGACCACTTTTCGGCAGATCTTGGAGATTTCCCGTTCCAGACTGCGAACCCCGGCTTCCCGAGTGTAGTAACGCACCACATCACGGATCGTTGCTTCGGAAATGACGATTTCAGATTCTTTAAGGCCATGCGTCTTGAGCTGCTTGGGCAGCAAGTAATTCATGGCGATGTTGACCTTCTCGTCCTCGGTATAGCCTGCCAGGCGAATCACTTCCATACGATCCAGCAAAGCGGGAGGAATGTTGAGCGAGTTTGACGTGGCAACAAACATGACATCCGAGAGATCGTATTCGACCTCAACGTAGTGATCGGAAAAAGTATGGTTCTGTTCGGGGTCAAGCACCTCAAGCAATGCAGAGGACGGGTCACCACGAAAATCCTGCCCCATCTTGTCCACCTCATCCAGCAGGAACAACGGGTTCTTCACAGCCACTTTTGACATGCTTTGCAACACCTTGCCCGGCATCGAGCCGATATAGGTGCGACGATGTCCACGGATTTCAGACTCATCCCTAACCCCGCCAAGTGCCATACGTACGAACTTACGATTAACCGCTTTGGCGATACTTTGGCCAAGCGATGTCTTACCTACCCCCGGGGGGCCGACCAGACACAGAATCGGTGCCTTGAGTTTGTCGACACGTTGCTGCACGGCGAGATATTCAATGATGCGTTCCTTGACTTTTTCCAGGCCAAAGTGGTCTGTATCAAGTATCTTTTCGGCCGCAGAGAGATCCTTGCTGATTTTGGTGCGTTTTTTCCAAGGCAAACCAACCAGTGTTTCAATGTAGTTGCGAACTACGCTCGCTTCGGCAGACATTGGCGACATCATTTTAAGTTTCTTCAGTTCGCTCTCTGCCTTGAGACGCGCCTCCTTGGACATGCCACAGGTTCTGATGCGTTTGTCCAGTTCATCCATTTCGGCGTTCTCGTCTTGCTCGCCCAACTCCTTCTGGATTGCCTTGACCTGTTCATTAAGGTAATACTCACGCTGGCTTTTTTCCATCTGGCGTTTGACGCGGCCGCGAATCCGCTTTTCAACCTGCAGGATGTCAAGTTCGGCTTCCAGCAATCCCAGCAAATATTCAAGTCGCTTGGCGATATCGAACATCTCGAGAATTTTCTGCTTTTCTTCCAGTTTCAAGGGCAGATGAGCCGTAATCGTGTCGGCCAGGCGACCCGCATCATCAATGCTGGAAAGCGAGGTCAGAATTTCCGGCGGGATCTTCTTGTTGATTTTGACGTATTGGTCAAACTGAGTAAAAACGGTACGCATCAGTGCCTGTACTTCGCCTTCCGATGATGCGACATCTTCTACCTGCTCAATGCGAGCAGCAAAACTGTTCTCTAGTTCGATGAATTCGAGGACGCGAGCACGGTTGACGCCTTCGACCAGAACCTTGACGGTACCGTCCGGCAGCTTGAGCATTTGCAGAATCGTTGCCAATGTGCCGATCTCATACAGATCGGCCGGACCGGGTTCTTCCTCGTTGGCAGATTTCTGTGCAACCAGCAATATTTTCTTGTTGCTTTCGAGTGCAATTTCCAGCGCCCGAACCGATTTTGAGCGGCCGACAAATAGAGGGATCACCAAATGCGGATACACCACGACATCCCGAAGCGGGAGCAGCGGGAGAAGGTCGGATGGTGACTGGGTTTCTTCGATGGACATGCAGTACCTTCAATCAAAGTATAGAGGGCGACCTTCACAGGTCATTTTCTTGCAAATGGGGACGACGACGAGCAAATCAAGCCCACCGCAGGTGATAAGCCGATTATTTTCCGGATTCTGCGCGCTTTGGCACGTCCGAATAAATCAACAACGGTGGATTATCACCCTTGATCGCACCCTCGTCGACCACCACTTTGCTGACGTTACTCATGTTGGGTAGATCAAACATAACATCCAGCAAGGAGTGTTCCATGATCGAACGCAGGCCGCGTGCGCCGGTCTTGCGTTCCAGGGCCTTTTTCGCCACCAGATGCAAAGCCGATTCACGGAATTCGAGTTCCACACCTTCCATGCTGAACAATTTCTGGAATTGTTTGGTCAAGGCATTCTTGGGCTCGACCATGATCTGCATCAACGCGGATTCATCCAGAGACTCCAGTGTTGCGACGGCTGGCAGGCGACCGACGAACTCTGGGATCAGACCGAATTTGATCAGATCTTCCGGCTCGACTTCACGCAATATCTCGCCGACATCCTTTTCGTCATCCTTTCCTTTGACCTCGGCACCGAAACCAATCCCACCCTTTTCTGAACGACGGCGTATGACTTTTTCCAAACCGTCAAACGCCCCGCCGCAAATGAACAGGATATTGGTCGTGTCCAACTGGACAAAGTCCTGATTAGGGTGTTTACGACCCCCTTGCGGAGGGACAGAAGCCACAGTACCTTCAATCAGTTTCAGCAACGCCTGCTGCACACCCTCACCCGACACGTCGCGGGTAATCGAAGGGTTGTCGGACTTGCGCGAGATCTTGTCGATCTCATCAATATATACAATACCCCTGCGAGCTTTCTCGACGTCGTAGTCACATTTCTGCAACAGTTTTTGCATGATGTTCTCGACGTCTTCCCCTACATAGCCGGCTTCAGTAAGCGTGGTTGCATCGGCCATGACAAAAGGGACATCCAGTAATCTCGCCAGTGTTTGTGCCAGCAGGGTTTTGCCTGAACCGGTCGGGCCAATCAGCAGAATATTACTCTTGGCAATTTCGACTTCGTCTTTGTCTTTGTTGTCATGCCCAAGGCGTTTGTAATGGTTGTAGACCGCTACGGCCAAAACCTTCTTGGCTCGAACCTGGCCGATCACATACTGATCCAGAATGTCGCAAATTTCCTTGGGAGTAGGCAGACTGTCAGATCGTGGAGAGATGCCACCTTCCAGAATTTCTTCCCGGATGATGTCGTTGCAAAGGTCGACACACTCGTCGCAGATGAAAACAGATGGACCTGCAATCAGTTTACGTACTTCGTGCTGGCTTTTTCCGCAAAAGGAGCAGTAAAGCAGCTTTTCACCATCGGATTTTTTGGTCATTTTGATTCCTGGTACCGGAGCAAGCGTCCGTCAATCTTATGCTGTATCGGCACGCGAGCCAATGACTTTATCGATCAGTCCATATTTAAGGGACGCTTCTGCGCTCATGAAGTTATCCCGGTCAGTATCTTTTTCAATCGCATCGACAGTCTGACCTGTATGTCTGGCCAGTATTTCGTTCAACCGGCTGCGGAGAAATAGAATTTCCTTGGCATGAATTTCAATGTCCGAAGCCTGTCCCTGGAAACCACCCAGAGGCTGATGGATCATGACGCGGGAGTTTGGCAAGCAGTAACGCTTGCCCTTTGCGCCTGCCGTGAGCAACAAAGAACCCATGCTGGCTGCCTGACCAATACAAAGCGTGCTTACATCCGGCTTGATAAACTGCATGGTGTCATATATGGCCATTCCTGCGGTGACAGACCCGCCGGGCGAATTGATATAGAGCGAAATGTCCTTGTCCGGATTTTCTGCTTCAAGAAACAGTAATTGCGCCACAACCAGGTTGGCCGTCATATCGTTGACCGGGCCAACCAGAAAGACCACCCGTTCCTTGAGAAGACGGGAGTAGATGTCGTAGGAGCGCTCGCCACGACCGCTCTGCTCGATCACCATGGGGATATAACCAAGGCCTTGCGGTTCGAATTGACTCTTCATGAGTGCGCTCTCCATCATCATTAGGCCTGCTCTTTGCCCATCAGTTCGTCGAAACTGATCTTTTTATCGGTCACTTTGGCACGATCAAGTACCCATGCCACTACATTGTCTTCTGTTGCCGCCGCCGCTGGTTCATTCAGACGTTGCTGATCTGCGTAATACCAAGTAACCACTTCTTCCGGCTGCTCAAAACTCTTGGCATATCCGTCGACCACTTCCCGAATTTGTTCTGGTTTGGCTTGAAGTTCCTGTGTGCGGACCAGTTCCACCAGGATCAAACGGAGTTTGACATTGTGACGGGCCTGTACGTCAAACATCGAGGGGTCCATGTTGATCGTGGCCGGGTCGATTCCACGCTGCTGGAAGTTCTGGCGAGCGCCCTCCATCAGACGGCCGATTTCAATATTTACAAGCGCCTTGGGCAGCTCTACTTCTACTGCATTCACAAGGCCCTCCATGACTTGAGACTTGACCGCGGCACGGATGCGTTTGTCGACTTCCTGTTCCAACGATTCCTTGATTTCAGCGCGCATTTTCTTAACATCACCATCTTCGACGCCGAGTTCCTTGGCAAAATCGGCATTGATTTTCGGTAGCTTGGGGGCCGCTACAGCGTCGACCTTGACTTCGTAGCTGGCTGTTTTCCCGGCAAGACTGCTGTTGTGGTAGTCGGCTGGGAAAGTCAGATCAAACTTGCGGCTTTCACCAGCTTTGGATCCGACAATATTGGAATCAAAACCTTCAAGCCGGCCCTGCTCACCCAGCAACAAGGTGACGGTCTGGCCGTTGGTGTTTTCGACCTGCTCACCATCAATAAGGGAGCTGAACTCGATCGTGACGCTATCACCCAGTTCAGCACTTCGGTCAGCCGGTTCAAATACTGCGCGCTGTTTTTGCAAAACTTCAAGTGTCTTGTCCACGTCGGCCTCGACCACTTTGAGTTTTGGGCGCTCAATAGAGATGCTTGACAGATCGCCAATCCCGATTTCAGGGAACACCTCAAAAGTAGCGACATACTCGTAATTTTCGGAGCCTTCGAGAAATGGCTTTGGTTCAATGCTGGGATAACCGGCTACCTTAAGGGCATTTTGATGGATTGCATCACTGAATGTCTCTTCCACCTTGCCGGAAATCACTTCTTGACGTACTTGCTGACCATACTGCTGTTCAACCAGTTTGAACGGCACTTTTCCGGGGCGGAAACCAGCCATCTTGGCTGTACGCGCCAGACGGGTCAGTCTCTGGCTGATTTCATCTTCAATCGGTTGCATCGGCATCGCGACCGTCATGCGGCGTTCCAGGTTGCTGATGTTTTCAACGGTTGCTTGCATGTTCATTCCTCAAATCGAAAAAAAGCGGTAAGGGCATTACCCATCCCGCCACTGATGTAAAGTTTGCGATTCTAACACGATCATCAACAACTATTCCGCCCTGTTGCGCATGTGGTCTGCAACATCCCAAAGCGCTTCGGCCAGCCGTATCATGACCTTTTCTTCAATGCCGATGTCATGCATGGCGCGGATAATGCAGTACATCCACTGATCTCGCTCACTCTCCCCTATCGGAAAAGGGAGATGCCTGGCCCGTAGCATGGGGTGTCCGTAACGCTCGATGTAGAGTTGGGGGCCTCCGGTCCAGCCAGCGAGAAACATGAACAGCTTTTCGCGCGCCTCGGTCAGATCCGGCTTGTGCATGGCCCGGATTCCAACCGCTTTGGGGTCACTGTCCATCACGTCGTAAAAGCGTTCGACCAACTCGCGGATCGTTTCAATTCCACCTATGGCTTCAAAAAAAGTCGTTCGGGCCGCGCCGGCTTCCTGCACCTTGATCATGCCACCACCGGCCTGACTTTACGTGCGGCAACCCCCGCTCGTTCCCTGGCCTCCCCGACATCTTTACCACTGGCAACCGCTACACCCATACGACGGCGCAAAAATGATTCGGGCTTGCCAAATAGTCGCAAATCGGTCCCGGGGATAGCAAGGGCTTCGTCTACACCTTCATAGGAGATCGCGGAAGCATCCAGCGCCCCGTAGATCACGGCTGAAGCACCCGGGGTCCGCATGGCGACATCCACCGGAAGCCCCAGTATGGCCCGCGCATGCAGTTCAAACTCAGACAGGCGTTGTGTGGCTAACGTGACGAGGCCCGTATCATGCGGACGCGGGCTGACCTCGGAAAACCATACCTGATCACCTTTGACGAAAAGTTCAACACCGAATAAGCCCAGTCCACCCAGGCTATCGGTCACTGCCTTGGCAATCCTTCGACTTTCAGCCAGCGCTATCTGACTCATGGATTGCGGTTGCCAGCTTTCGACATAATCACCCTTGACCTGAACATGACCGATCGGTTCGCAGAATTGGGTTTCCACTTCACCGGACTTGTTTCTGGCTCGGACGGTCAGCAAGGTAATCTCGTAATCGAAATCAATCTGGCCTTCGACGATGACCTTGCCCTTGTTGACGCGCCCGCCCGTTCCGGCATATTCCCAGGCCGCTTTCACCTCTTCCGGTCCGCTCACGCGTGACTGTCCCTTGCCGGAGGACGACATGACCGGTTTAATGAAGCAGGGGTAACCGATATTGCTATCGATAGCGGCCTGCATCTGCTCCAGGCTTTCGGCAAATGCATAGGGTGACGTCGGTAGCCCGAGTTCTTCGGCGGCCAGGCGGCGAATGCCTTCGCGGTTCATGGTGAGCTGGACAGCCCTGACGGTCGGGATCACCGTGGCGAGTCCATCCCGTTCGACTTCAGCCAGAGTATCGGTATTAAGTGCTTCGATTTCCGGGACGACGAAGTGCGGATGTTCCTGTTCGATCAGTTTGCGCAGCACGGCCCCATCGGTCATGTCGATGACATGACTGCGATGTGCAACCTGATGTCCGGGAGCATTGGGATAACGATCAACGGCAATGACCTCGACACCGAGACGTTGCAGGGCAATGATGACTTCCTTGCCCAGTTCGCCGCTTCCCAAAAGCATGACGCGCGTGGCTGATGGGCTCAGGGGGGTACCGATTTTCACTTGGGTAACTCCAGGGAAAGAATTTTGCGCAATTTTACCATGCGCGGTTTTCACTCACCCCGGACTTATACAAAAAACCACGCCTTGGGGCGTGGTTGTGAGATTTGCAACAGAGAAGCCATTTCAATCGTTATCGAAACCAGCACCTCCGCTACGCTTGGGTCCGCCAAATTCATAGCGGACTCCGACCCAACCGGCCAGAGGCGAGCCAGGCGAACGGAACTGCTCAGACGCCCATGCATCTGGGTCTGTATTGAACGAGCGGTCTGGAGTATTAAAGGCATTTTCTCCCAGCACACCCATGGTCGAGTATTCCTTGTCGAACAAATTGTTGACCTTGGCAAACGCACTCCAGTTGGAATGGAATTGCCAGTTCGCATCGAGGTTGACTACCGCGTAGCCCGGCACCTTACCGTTCTGGTCCTTGTTGTTCTCATCACCGCGAGCATAGACCGAGGTGTTGGCAATGACATTCATCCCGACCGTCAAGGTGGGCAATACATCATAAGCAGCCCGCATCTTCATCGAGTGGCGCGGGATATTAGGAATGTAATCGCCACGGGAAACATGAATGTCACCGTCAACGTTCGCACTTGAGTTCGCCTCATTGTGGAAAGTCATGGGCGACTCGAAGGTGGCACGCAGGTACTGGTAACTCAGCATCAGATTTAATTTGTTGATCTTGCCGCCGAAACCCAGTTCCACACCTTCGCGCTGTGTCTTGCCTACGTTCTGGAAATAACCGAGATTGAAGCTGTTACCGCTGCTAATGAACTGAAGATCATCATGCAGGACACTGTGGAATGCAGTAGCGTTCCAGTGCCAGTCGGAACCAAGCTTGCCACGGACGCCCCCTTCCCAAGTCTTGGCAACCACCGGTTTAAGTGAAGGGTCGGCCAGAAAGTCCGTCGGCAGTCGGCAAGGTGTCAGCGGATCGGCACAGGATAGTTCGATCGGCGTTGGCGCACGCATACCTTCGTTGTAAGATCCATAGAGTCCCAGCGACTGCGTTGGGTTGTAATTGAGGCCCACTGCCGGGTTGAAGCGGTTAAAGGTGTGCTCGATACTGGACGTGTCACCCGTCACAAATTTGCCTGTGATGGGATCTGCTTCCATGTAATCGCGCAGTTTGACCTTGATATAGTTGTAGCGACCGGACAACGTCAGGTTAAGTTTGTCATTTAAGGAGAAGTTGTCGGTCAGGAACAAGCCATAGTAATAATTGCGAGCGCGAATATCGGTGCCCGTTTCAAAATCTTCGACTGCCACGGCACCGCGGCTCATGTCGAAGTTGGTCGCTTGCTCTGCTGAAACATAACTGGTGTTGCCGTAATCGACACTCACGCCACCGGTGAACTGGTTTTTGTGGCCGAATGCCTCGCCCAGGTAGCTGTATTGGACGGACAATCCATAGCCAAACTGGTCTGTGTTGGAGCGTTCGTTGGATCCTTGGTTGACAACATCACTAAACTCACATGGATCGCCGGGGTTTTGAGTTTGCCCAAAACAGTCGTTGGTATTGCTCGCAAAGTTGTGCGTGCGGCTCCGACGAAAATACGTGTTGGCGGCCACGAGGTGATCCTCGCCAAAAAAATGGCTACCCTTGAGCGAAGTGAATACGAGATTATTGTCGACCAGGTCAGGATAGGTGTAGGCCGTTTCGGGGTCGTTCATCCATGAATGGGGTAACGCCTGAATGCCTTCCAGATTATTGTTGACAAGGGAAATCGAAAGATCAAGGTCGCTCTTGTCGTCCTGCCAGCCCACCTTGCCAAATAGCTGATTAACTTGGCTGGGCGAATGGTCTCGCCATCCGTCCTCGCTGAATACGTTGCCTGTAATAAAATAATCGAGATTGCCGTTGGCACCTCCGAACTCGAACTCGCCTGCCTTACGACCCCATGAACCCGTGGTAACCTGCGCAGCCACACCCGGAAACTGAGAACCGCTCTTGGTGTTGACTGAAAGCGCACCTCCCAGTGTGTTGAGGCCAAACACAGGGTTGGAGCCAGGGATCAGATTAATGCTAGAAATCGCCGACTGTGGGATCAGTCCCCAGTTCACCGTATCACCGAAGGGCTCGTTGACGCGCACACCATCCTGGTACACTGACATCCCCTGCGGGGCTCCCATCAGCGGCGTTGCTGTAAATCCGCGATAGAAAACATCTGCCATGAACGGATTGCTCTGTCCCTCGTTAATCGTAACGCTACCAAGATTGTTGTTGATCAGGTCGGCAAGCTCCAGCGTGTGCTGCTGTTTAATCTCCTTGCTTGTGGCTGATTGCACGTTGGCAGGTACCTGACTGACCGGCGTTCCTACGCCCGGAAGCGGTGTCGTACTGACCACTTCAATCGTGCCGGTTTCCAAGATTTCAGCCTTGTTTTCCGCATGGCCTGGAACAGCAAATGCACTTGCGACTACGCAAACAATGATTTTTCTTCTGGTATCAAACATTAAGATTTCCTCGGGGCTACATTTTCCACGCACGTGATGCACGGTCATGCCAATTCAAAGGCGTGAAATATAGCAAAGCCGAAACGATAAGGCACTAGGAAAAATTCCCGAGAAAAACTCAGTGATCGATCAGGCCATGCCGGATCGCCAGACGTACCAGTTCCACCGGGCTGTTGATACCGAGTTTCTGCTTGATGGTGGTCTGGTAGTTGGCAACAGTCTTGCCGCTGATCTTAAGCACCCGTGCGATCTGGTCGTTGTCCTGCCCTTCGGCCAGCAGCCTGAAAATCTCGAATTCGCGAACAGAGAGTTGCAGCATGGGGTCATTGCTGCTTTCCAGACCCTGTATGGCGATTTTGCGGGCGATGTCGGCACTGATGTAGGTCTTTCCAACGGACAGCGCTTCCAGTGCGCTGACCAGATCGTCCGCCAGACTGCTTTTGGGCAGGTAGCCCTTGGCACCGGCCTTGAGTGACTGACTTGCGAAGGCGGCGTTCTCGTGCATGGATAGCACAAGTATTCTGGCAGTAGGATAGCGACTGATAATACGGCGGATGGCTTCCATGCCGCCCATACCGGGCATGGTGAGATCCATGACGGCAATATCGGGCAGAACCTCGCCAAACATTTGATAAGCGCGCTCACCACTTTCTGCCTCGGCAACCACATAAAATGCCGGGTGTTGCTCCAGCAGGCGGCGTACCCCAGCACGCACGACGGCATGATCGTCCACCAGCATGATGTTGATCGCTTTTGTCATGAGGTGAACTCGACCTAAGTGAATCTCCACGGAATCCAGGCGACGATTTCGGTTCCGATTGAAGTCGGCATCTGCTGGGTCCGCCGCAAGTCATGCGGCATCCACGTCACTTCGCCCCCGGCGCTACGCGAACATAGTGACCACCGGCCGCCCAGCCCTTCGACACGCTCTCGCATCCCGGGAAGGCCGAATCCATCGGCTTTGTTCGCGTCAAATCCCCGCCCGTTGTCGCGCACTGCCAGACTGACACCATCCCCCGTCGCTTGCAGACAAATACTCACTTCTGTCGCCTGCGCGTGCCGAGCCACATTGGTCAGGCATTCCTGTACCAGGCGATAAAGTGTGATCCGGATCGCTTCGTCTATCATATCTGGAGGTGTGCCTGTAATCTCCAGCCTGCATGCCACATGATCATTGCGAATCCGCCAGGTTCCTACCAGGTCTTCCAGCGCAGCGACCAGACCGAGTTCATCAAGAATTCCCGGACGAAGCCGCTGCAACAGACCCGCGACCATTTCCATCAAGTGGCGTGAAAGTCCCGTGATAGCGCTGGCACTTTCCCGTAGCTCGGGATACTTTTTGTCGGCCACGTGCAGTACGACTGTCGCGTCGGCATGAATGGCGGTCAGACACTGGCCGAATTCATCGTGCAGATCTCGTGCCAGAGCCTTGCGTTCTTCCTCCTGCAAGGTGATCAACTGCTGGCTTAATCGATGATTGCGATTGATACTCTGCTCCAGCGTTTCGACCATGCGGTTGAATTTATTGCCGATACGGGCAAGTTCCGGCAAGGAAAAGGGAGGTAATCTGGCCTTGAGATCACCGCTTTCGAGGCTTTCCAGCGCGCGCAATATCCTTTCGGTTGGTTCAAGCGCACGCCCGACAGCCCACGCAACCATCAGATTCACCACCAAAAAGAACATCGTCAGAAGCTCAAAAAGATCTGTCATCTGCTTCCAGATTTCTGCAAACTCAAAGCGTGGATCGGGCGTGATCACCAGTTGCCCGATTCTGACGCCCTGATGAAGAATTTCACGATACTGCGATTGCCAGGGTGGAGTCACGGTGTCCAGAACACGTTCAAACCAGATCGGAGCCCCACTCCTTGCATACGTTGCTTCCTGCACCTGGTTGCTGTCGGTCAGGCGCCCGCTATTGTCATAAAACTCGATCTTCAGGTGCCGCATGTGTCTGAGATTTTGCAAATGAAATGGTTTTCCATCTGCTGCCTGCTCAGGATGATTGAGAATGTCACTGTCAAAAAGATAAAGCGCCAGCTTTTTCTGTAGACTCAACCTCGGCACGTACGTTCTTGCGAGCATTTACGATGTTCAACAGCGTGCCGGCCAGCATAATGGCCAGTAGCAGTGATGTGATAATCAGGTTAAGGCGAAGCTTGAGGCTCAAGGAAGTATCCAGTGTGCACGAACTGTTATTGTAGTATCCAACAAAGACCGGCATACCGGGAAAAAATCCCGATATTACTCAATATAGGCCACCCCTCGCTTGCGTCTGAGAATGCGGCCACCAATGTTGATGGCCACTTGCGCATCAATTCTTGAATCTAGTAGCTGGGTTCGGATGTCATCGATGCGTGCAGTACTCAAAGCCATTCCGCTTTGTTCCGTCACCCAGTGTCTCAGCAGGTTTCCGGCACGCGGGCCGGATAACTGCTTGATCCGGGCAATGTTCAACTTGCCATCACTCACGACCCTGGCAGCATCTTCCAGCGCAATCTCTTCCAGCAACTCCGCTGCCTCGGCCAAATGGCCTGCGCTACGCGCCATGGTTTTCCTGCAGGATGGAAAACGCTCCTCTAGCACAGTAAATATCTGATGACGAAGATAATTCCGGTCATAGGCCAGATCAAGATTGCTTTCGTCATCAATCCATTGCAGGTCATGTGCTGTCGCATAGGTCAGCAATTCTGCCCGGGGCACGCCTAGCAATGGACGCAAAATCGGCTTGAGCTGACGATCGATGGGGGATGGCTGATAACTGAGTTCACCCATTGCTGACAGACCTTTGACACCGGCCCCTCGCAGCAGTTGAAGCAGCAGCGTTTCGGCCTGATCATCCTGATGATGGGCCAGCATGATGGTGTCCGCGTCCCGACTAAGCAATACGCGGTAACGTTCGCCGCGGGCTGCCGCTTCAAGGCCGAGTCCGGAATCGCGTGGTACATCGACAGTCACGCAAGTATACGGAACCTTGTCTCGCGCACAGATTTCGGCGCAGAAATCTGCCCACTGGTTTGCGCTTGGGCTGATGCAATGATTGATGTGAACGGCAGAAAAGCTGAATTCAAACTGCTGGCGCGCCAGCGTCAGCAAATGTAGCAAAACCCTCGAGTCGAGTCCGCCACTCAGGCCCAGCAGCAGATGCCTGCCGGTGAGTTGATGATGCTTGAGAAAGGCAAGTAAATCCGCCAGCAGGCTAGCGGACAGGCGTTTCCTTGAACTTGCCATAACTCATGAGGCGATCATAACGGTCCTTGAGAATTTCATCCATCGACTTGCCATCAAACTCACGCAAGGAGTCCGTCAATGCTTTGCGCAGAGTTACCATCATGGCTTCCGGATCGCGATGAGCCCCACCCAACGGTTCGTTGACGATACGATCAATCAGGCCAAAAGTTTTCAAACGGTTGGCCGTAATTGCAAGCGTCTCGGCGGCTTCGGGCGCCTTGTCGGAACTCTTCCACAGGATGGATGCACAGCCTTCGGGAGAGATCACGGAGTATGTAGCATATTGCAGCATCAGCATCTGGTCGGCCACACCCAAGGCCAATGCTCCACCGGAGCCACCCTCGCCAATAATGACGGAAACAATTGGCGTGCGCAGTTCGGCCATGACGAATAAATTTCTTGCAATGGCTTCCGACTGGCCACGTTCCTCTGCGCCAATACCGGGATATGCCCCCGGGGTATCGATAAGCGTAATGATCGGCAACTGGAACTTCTCTGCCATCCGGAACAGGCGCAGTGCCTTGCGGTAGCCCTCTGGGCGAGGCATGCCGAAATTACGGTAAATTTTTTCCTTGGTATCACGACCTTTCTGATGGCCGATCACCATGACCGGATCACCATTGAATCGGGCCAGTGCACCGACAATGGCCGGATCATCGGAAAAAGCGCGGTCACCATGCAATTCCTCGACGTCGGTAAACATGCCTTGCAGATAATCCAGCGTGTATGGACGTTGTGGATGACGTGAGACCTGTGAAACCTGCCATGCACCCAGCTTGGCGTAGATATCTTTGGTCAGGGTCTGGCTCTTGCCATTCAAACGCTCGATTTCATCAGAAATATCCAGTGCGGAATCATCCTGCACATAGCGCAACTCTTCAATCTTGCCTTCGAGTTCGGCAATGGGTTGTTCGAAATCCAGAAAACTTGTTTTCATATTGGCAATTGGCTAGTCGCAAGTGGCAAGTGGCGCTACTCGCTGTTTGCGACTCGCCACTCGCTGTTTTTTTTCAATGATACAGGATTTTTACGTTTTCATCGTCAAGCCACTCACGCAGACTTTCCAGCAGTTCTTCGCGTAATTCAACACGCCATGCGTCTGGAAGCGGTACTTCACAACTGGCTGCATCATTGCGGTAGTTAAGGACAACCTTGCAGGAAGATTCTCTGATATACGGCGCTAATAAACTCCTGAGCCGCGTCGCATCAGCCTGACCGTTGCATGAAAGCTTGAGCATCTGGGCATTGGCTGTCCGTGCAGTCGAAATATCAAACAGTCGTCTGGCACTGACTCTCAGACCGCCAGTGTAGTCATCCTTGCTGACCTTGCCCTCAACGATCAGCAATTGATCTTCTTTCAGCAAGGACTGTTGTGCCATGAAAAGTTCGTTTCCTATAGCAACTTCCAGCTGGGCTGTGCCATCGTCCAGCATGACAAAGGCCATCTTGCCTCGCCCCGTCATTTTGCTACGCAATGCGACCACCACACCGGCCAGCACCTGAGTCTGTTCCTGCACAGACATGGCTGCCAGGCTGGTACGCACGAAAGCCTTAATTTCCTCCTTATAGGCCGAAAACGGATGACCGCTCAAGTAAAATCCCAGCGCGGTTTTTTCCTGAATCAGTTTTTCACGCTCCAGCCATGGAAGCACTTTGGGCAATGCCTGCTGAGGTATGTCATGGGCTTCGCCGAACAGACTGTCCTGCCCAGTTCCGGCACTCTGCCCTGCCACCTCCATAGCAACACCCACCGCTACCAGCACAGCCGCACGATTGGGGTCAATATCATCAAAAGCACCTGCTTTGACCAGTGATTCCACAACCCGGCGATTCACCTTACGCAAATCCAGCCTGCGACAAAAATCAAACAGATCCCTGAAAGGGCCGTCTTTCTCCCGGGCAGCGAGGATGACCTCGATCGCGGCCCAGCCTGTTCCCTTGATTGCACCCAGGCCATACAGGACCTGATTGGCACTGATGGGAGTAAATCTGAATTCACTGCGGTTGATATCCGGGGCCAGAATTTCCACTCCGTTTGCCAGGCTATCCTTATAGAAGATATGAATGCTGTCAGTATTGTTCATATCCGCAGACATGCTGGCGGCCAGAAATGCTGCCGGGTAATGTGCCTTCAGAAAGGCAGTGTGGTAAGCGACCAGCGCATAGGCCGCCGCATGCGATTTATTGAAACCGTAGCCAGCAAACTTTTCCATCAGGTCGAAAATATCGCCGGCCTGACGCTCCGGCGTTCCCTGTTTACCGGCACCCTCGATAAAAATTGCGCGCTGCTGCGCCATTTCTTCCGGTTTCTTCTTGCCCATGGCACGGCGCAGCATGTCCGCACCGCCAAGGCTGTAGTCACCCACGACCTGTGCTATCTGCATCACCTGTTCCTGATACACCATGATGCCGTAGGTTTCTTTGAGAATGGCCTCGGTAGCCGGGTGAGGATATTCGGTTTTTTGCAGCCCATGCTTTCGACGGCAGAAATCCGGAATCAGGTCCATTGGACCAGGACGATACAACGCAACAAGGGCAATGATGTCCTCAAAGCAATCCGGTTTGGCCTGTTTCAGCATGTCTTTCATGCCGGTGGATTCAAGCTGGAAAACGGCGGTGGTATTGGCGTTCTTGAGCAAACGATAAGTGTCTGCGTCATCCAGATCGAGCGTCGCCAGATCAATGGGGGCTTCACCCAGCGCAGCTCTTTGCTGATTGGCCCAGATTAACGCCATATCGAGTATGGTCAGGGTACGCAGACCAAGAAAGTCAAACTTGACCAGGCCAACTGCTTCCACGTCGTCCTTGTCGTATTGCGACACCACACTGTCACTCCCCTGCTGACAATACATGGGCGAAAAATCGGTGATTTTTCCTGGCGAAATCAGTACCCCGCCAGCATGCATGCCAACATTGCGAGTCAAACCTTCGAGCCGGAGGGCCAGTTCCAGCAGCTCGCGGACCTCTTCTTCCTTCTCTTGCCGTTCCTTGAGTTGGGGCTCCTGCTCCAGTGCATCCTTTAATGTAATACCCAATTCACGGGGAATCAGCTTGGCAATCCCGTCAACAAAATTAAACGGCAGATCAAGCACACGACCTACGTCACGGATAACCGCCTTGGCGGCCATGGTCCCAAAGGTGGCAATCTGCGAGACCGCCTCCAGACCATACTTATGCTTCACATAGTCAATGACGCGGTCACGTCCGTCCTGACAGAAATCAATGTCGAAGTCAGGCATGGAAACCCGTTCCGGATTGAGGAAGCGCTCAAATAGCAAATTGAAGCGCAAGGGATCCAGATCAGTGATTCCAAGGCTGTATGCCACCAGAGAACCGGCACCGGAGCCTCGCCCTGGCCCCACAGGCACACCGTTATTCTTGGCCCAGCCGATAAAGTCGGCCACGATCAGGAAGTAGCCCGGAAATCCCATCTGGATGATGGTTCTGGTTTCGAAATCCAGGCGCTGGTAATACTCAGAGCGTTTGCTTTCACGGGTTTCCGGATCCGGGAAGAGCACTTCAAGGCGACGTTCCAGCCCGATTTCGGCCTGTGCTTTCAGATACTCGTCCAGACCCTGCCCGTTCGGAGTGGGAAATTGCGGCAGATAGTTCTTACCCAACGTCAGGACAAGGTTGCATCGTTTGGCGATTTCAACAGTGTTTTGCAAAGCTTCCGGAATATCGGCAAAAAGATCCCCTATTTCCGTCTGGGTGAGAAAGTACTGCTGCCCTGTGAAGTTTCTGGACCGCCGCTTATCAACCAGTACATGGCCTTCAGCAATACAAACACGCGCTTCATGTGCCTTGAAATCGTCCGCATCGAGAAACTGAATCGGATGTGTGGCAACAGGTGGCAATCCGAGTTGTGTGGCCAGGGTCAACACTCTAGCGGTATAAAGCTCCTGTTGATCCTGGCCGAAACGCTGCAGTTCTATGTAATACCGACCGAGAAACAACTGTTTCCAGCTCTCTGCAAACTGCTTGGCCTGCGACGCATTTCCGCTTAGCAATGCCTGGCCGACATCCCCCTGCATTGCGCCAGAAAGCAAAATCAGCCCATCGTTGTTCTCTGCCAGCCAGCTACGCTTGATTTCTGCTCTGCCTCGATGCTGGTTATGCAAATAGGCTTTGGTCAGCAATTCGCAAAGACGAAGATAACCGGCATGAGATTGGCATAACAGCAACAACCGGTAAGGCTGGTCGCGATTGGTTTCGTTTTCCAGCCACAAGTCGCAACCCACGATGGGCTTAATGCCTTTGCCGCGTGCAGCTTTGTAGAATTTGATCGCGCCAAACAGATTACCCAAGTCCGTCAATGCAAGTGCCGGCATGCCATCAATCGCAGCACGCCTGACGACATCGTCCACGCGCACCATGCCATCAACAACGGAGTATTCACTATGGCAACGCAGATGGATAAACGCGGGGGAGGACATGCGCCAATTTTACCGCATCATGGGGCTTGAGCCTATTTCGGCATTGTCCCCTGAACCAGAGCATTAGGGTCGCTTGATATGGTCCAGGACAGCATCAATATCAGCCAGTTTCGGATAACTGGGGGCCTTGGCAAAGACTTTTTCCCGGTAACCCAGGCAAGCGTGCATTTTGATCGAGGTGTAACCATGGCGTCGCATATCCATCGCCAGCGCAAGTGCGGCATTGCTCACGATCTGCAGATTATTGGGCAGACGGTCGGCAGCATCACACAACATATTCACAGCTTCTTCCAGTTCGCCGGTTTCCGCCTTACGCACGCCCTGGTTATTGATCCGTACAACCTCCTCAATGCTGGCTGCCACCTGTTCTGCGGCAGCCTGATCGGAAACGCCAGTTGCAGCAAGAATATCCCGCACCTCAACTTGAACGGCTAGATCGCCCGGGTAGTTCTGCACCACCTGCTTGAGTATCTCATTCCCGCGTTCAGTTTTTCCCAGAGCAAAACAGGCTTTAGCGACGGCGGTAGCGACTCCGGATGGCAGCAGGTTCAAATCTGCCGCCAATAATTCAGCAAGCGTTTTTTCTGCAAGGTCACGCTGACCGGCATGTCGATAGGCCTGGCATTCACTTGTTGCCAGCTCGATTCTGCTCGTGTCGTCGACAAATCGCGCTTTACCGCCCGCAATAACCTCAAGCGCCCGATCAGGACAGCCTTCCTCGATCAGCACCGCGGAAAGCATGGCATAGTCCCGGGCCTGGACCACGGGTGAGTGCCTGTGTTTTTCAAGGGCCTCGCTCAGTACATGCTCAGCAATCTCCAGCCGCCCGGTTGCAAATGCCAGATCGGCAAGGTGGCGTGTCCGGTTCAGCGTGCCGGGACTGATCCGGCTTGCTGACTGAAGTGCTTCCAACGCTCCATTTTTATCGCCGGTCTCGGCAAGTTCTTTTCCAAGGAAATCATAAGCTTCCATGTAATGTTCATGATCTTCCAGCACATTACGGGCAATGGTGATTCCGCCCTGCTTGTCTCCCATCATTGACATTGCCCGTGCCAGACCAAGCCTGGCCCAAGGTGCCGGTTGCAATTCAATCACTTTCTTGTACAAAACCATGGCCTCCTGTGGGCGCATCGCTCTGAGCAAGGCCGCACCCTTGATGCGACAGGTCTCAACCAGGTACGGCTTGTTGTGATCGAGAAGAAAATCGCACTCATCCACCACAAGCGACCAGTTCTTGAGGTCAGCCGCACGATCTACCTCACGGAAGCATTCCTGTCGTTCCAGCAGCTTGTCGACACGCGTTTGCAACTGCTCAAGGGCATAGGGCTTCAACAAATAGCTATCGGGAGCACATTCGGCTACCGCGACGATCTTTTCATAGCCACGCTCGGCTGTGCTCATGATGAAAATGGTATTTCTACTGATCAGGTCGCTGGTGCGAAGATATTCAAGAAACTGCTGACCATTTGTGCCGTCTCCCAGGTCATAGTCGCAGATAATCAGGTTGTAACTGGTGGATTTCAGATGCCGAAGCGCATCCTGAATGTCAGCAACGGCATGCGGTGTGACGAAGCCAAAATGCTGAAAAGCCTTTTGCAGGTAATCCCGCATCGAAAATAGTGAATCGACGATCAGCACCTGCTTGCTGGCAGGGTTACTCATAAGCCGTGTATTTATCGTTGCGCCCCCGAGCTTTTTCAACTGGATATTTTTTCGCATTAATTTCCATTTTGCGATGGGCCGCGTCGATCAGATCAATGCCCAGAACATCGGACAACCGCAGAAGATAGATAAATGTGTCAGCAAGCTCCTGTTCCACCTCTGCCAGCTTTTCCGGCGTCAGGTCATGGCTTTGATGTTCTGTCGCCCACTGAAACTGCTCCACCAGTTCAGCCGCCTCGACGATCATTGCCATAACCAGATTCTTGGGTGAGTGGAACTGCTCCCATTCGCGTTCACGCACGAAACCGCGCAAACGTTCACGCAATTCCTCCAGCCGGTCAGGCATCGACCGGCCTATCCTTGCGGTTGCTTCCGGAAACCATTCTGAACTCATAGAGCCGACATTCCAGCGGTCCATTGAACAACGGTGTCTTACGAGATGGTGAAAGCCGCATCAGTTTGGGCATGCGTGTGTCGGAAGTGAGAAAGAATGCATTCCAGCCTGCAAAGTGCTGCTTGAGTGCAGCCGCAAGATGTGGGTACAGATCAGCCAGTTGTTCCTGCTCGCCGATTCTGACTCCATAGGGCGGATTTGCGATCAGGACGCCTTGTGGGGACGGGGCTTCCAACTCCAGCACATCGGCCTGACGTACCTGAACTACGTTAGAAAAACCGGCGGCTTCCAGATTCTGGCGAGCGGCACGTACCGAGCGCATATCACTGTCACTGCCATAAATGGGCATGGGAGAAGCAGGCTTGATCTGCTTTTTCGCCTCTGCAGTGATTTCTCCCCACGCCTTCTCTTCAAAGTTTTTGAGCTTTTCAAAGCCAAATGACCGGTTGAGTCCTGGCGGGATGCCTAAAGCCATCAGGACGGCCTCGATCAGAAATGTTCCGCTACCGCACATGGGATCGAGTAATGGCGTTCCAGGCTGCCACCCCGTCAGTTTCAGTATTCCGGCCGCGAGATTCTCACGCAGTGGAGCATCCACACTGGATTTGCGATGGCCACGCTGGTACAGCGGCGCCCCCGAGGTGTCCACATAAAACTGGCATTCCGAGTCCGTCAGATAGGAATGGATGCGCACATCCGGCTCTCGTGTATCAATATTTGGCCGCGTCCCGCCTATCTGACGAAACTTGTCGCAAACTGCATCCTTGATGCGCAGGGTGATAAATTCCAGACTCTTAAGCGGAGACTTGACGGCAGTCACCTTGACCATCATGGTGTTGCTGACATCAAACCAGCTTGGCCAAGCCAGCACCAGTGCCGCCTTATAGATATCGTCTTCACTTTTGTAAGGCGTGCGCCCTACCCGCCAAAGAATCCGCGTCGCGACCCGGCATTCCAGATTGGCCCGCCAGGCAATCGTTTTGTCACCCGAAAATCCGGCGCCTCCATCAGTCGCCTCAATTCGGCTTGCACCAAGTTGCGTCAGTTCTTCCACCAGGACTGATTCCAGTCCGCGTGGGCAGGTTGCAAAAAAGTTCTGAATCGCCATTACATTCTTGGCGTGGATTCGTGAGCGTACATCTTTTCGTGCTGGCCCTGACAGGTAATGCAGCGTGTCGCATGTGGTACCGCCAGAAGGCGATTAAGACCAATCTCCGCCCCGCATTCCTCGCACTCCCCAAAGTCTTCGGCATTCACGCGCTTTTGCGCGGTCTCCACAAGCGTCAGTTCTTCAACCTGGCGCCGGACGATGGCGATCTCGTGGTCCACCAGCATATCGGCAACGGAAGCATCGCCGGCATCAGCCACTTCACCAGCCAGGTCGGCAAAATGTTCGTGTCCGGAACGTTGCAATTCATTCTGGATTTCGCTGCAAAGTTGTTTGCGGCGGGCTGCCAGCGTATCAATGATCTGTTGCTTTTGTGAGGAAGTCAGTTGACTCATGTTGCTAATCCATTCTTAAAAGGTTAAGTGGTCAATTTACCACGGCATTACAAATAAGTTCCCAGACGGCGTAGCGATTCTTCCCGGCCCAGCAGGGCCATGACGGCATCAATGCCGGGAGACTGGGCCGTTCCGGTGATCATGACTCGCAACGGCATGGCGACCTTTGGAAACTTGAGACCATTGTCACTCACCGCTGCCTGAATCGCATCATGAATTGCTGTTTGATTCCATTCACCTGAAGCCAGCCTGACGGTTAACGCCTTGAGCACAGGTAACACCTCTGGAGCCATGTGCTTTTCGAGTAACTCGGATGTCGCGCGAATCTGCCGATAAAAATACTCCACTGCATCGGCCAGCTCATTAAGAGTCGACGCACGCTCCTTGTACAAACCGATGACGCCTGCCAGATCAACCCCGGCAGAAGCATTCACTCCCCGTGCACCAAGTCTTTTTTCAACTTCGGATGCAAGACGCTGATTATCAGTATGTTTGAGATAGTGCGCATTCAGCCAGTTGAGTTTTTCGGTATTGAACTGAGCAGCGGATGGAGTGATATGATCGAGATCGAACCATTCGCAGAACTGCACCATATCGAAAATCTCGTCGTCGCCATGACTCCAGCCGAGACGCGCAAGATAATTCAGCACGGCCTCGGGGAGATAACCGTCTTCATCATATTGCATCACGCTCACAGCGCCGTGACGCTTCGAAAGTTTCTGTCCGTCGTCCCCAAGTATCATTGACAGGTGTGCATAGAGCGGCACCGTGGCCCCAAGAGCCTTGAGAATGTTGATCTGACGCGGTGTATTGTTTACGTGATCATCACCACGAATAACGTGCGTGATGTCCATATCCCAATCATCCACCACCACACAAAAATTATAGGTCGGAGTCCCATCGGCACGGGCGATGATGAGATCATCCAGTTCGTCATTGGCAATGGCGATACGTCCTTTAACCTGATCTTCCCAGGCAACCACTCCATCCACGGGATTCCTGAAGCGAACAACAGGCTGGATACCCGCAGGAGGGGAAGGCAACTTCTTGGCAGGTTCCGGACGCCAGCGCCCGTCATAACGCGGCTTGATACCGGCAGCCATTTGCCGTTCACGAAGTTCCGTCAATTCCTCAGGCGACGTATAGCAGTAGTATGCCGTTCCGGACGCCAGCATCTGATTGATAACTTCCTTATATCTGGCCATGCGTTGCATCTGATAGAACGGACCTTCGTCGTAGTTCAACCCCAGCCATTTCATGCCATCCAGTATCGCCTGAACCGCCTCTGGAGTAGAACGAGCCACATCGGTATCCTCAACCCGCAAGATGAACTGACCGCCATGACGACGTGCATACGCCCATGAGAACAGCGCAGTGCGCGCACCACCTATATGAAGAAAACCGGTTGGACTGGGAGCAAAACGAGTTCGTACCATTTGATTATTCCGTTGGAAAACAGGCGGCATTTTAAGCGAAGTCGCGCCGTGACGCGAATAAACGCTTGGAGACTGTTGACCAACATTCTGCAAATCATTATGATGGCGCCTTTCTTAATTCCCCGATAGCTCAGTTGGTAGAGCAACGGACTGTTAATCCGTGTGTCCCTGGTTCGAGCCCAGGTCGGGGAGCCAGACAAGATAAGGCCCCGCAGCAATGCGGGGCTTTTTCATTCATGCGGGTGATCGCGGTCGAATAGCGAAAGAACTTTCAGATAGGCAACAATTGCCCTAAAAGCAGCAGGGCGCACTTTTCAGCACGCCCTGTTGATCATCTTTACAATAGTCAGCCGGCGTTAGTCCACTTTGGGAAGCCGCGAAATCGCTGCATTCACTTCGGATTCAGGGTAATAAAAATCTTCTAAACCACCGGCAAAATATTTATCGTAAGCCGCCATATCAAAATGCCCGTGACCGGAAAGGTTGAAGAACAGTGTCTTCGGTTCTCCGCTCTCCTTACAGCGCAGCGCTTCATCGATGCAGGCGCGGATCGCATGGTTGGATTCCGGTGCAGGAATAATGCCTTCGGATCTGGCGAAAGTTACCCCCGCCTCGAAAGTGGCGAGTTGAGGTACTGCCACAGCCTCAATCAAGCCTTCGTGGTAAAGCTGAGACACCAGTGGCGAATCCCCGTGATAGCGCAGACCACCGGCATGGATGCCAGGAGGCATGAAATCGTGACCAAGCGTATACATTTTCATTAATGGTGTCAGGCCCGCGGTATCGCCGAAATCATACGCATATACTCCCTTTGTCAGCGTTGGACAGGAGGTCGGTTCAACAGCAACCAACCTGACTTTTTTTCCTGCAGCTTTGTCTGCCAGGAAAGGGAACGCCACCCCGCCGAAATTCGATCCTCCGCCACAAGGCGCAAAGACCATATCAGGATATTCGCCTGCCTTCTGGAACTGTTTCTTCGACTCCAGACCAATGATGGTCTGATGCAACAGTACGTGGTTTAGTACCGAGCCCAAAGCATAGTTGGTATCGGAGCGAGAAGCGGCTTCTTCCACTGCCTCGGAAATAGCGATGCCTAGGGAACCCTGATTGTCAGGATCATTAGCAAGTATGGCCCGGCCGGTCTGCGTTTCGTTGCTTGGGCTGGCAAATACCTGACCGCCCCAGGTTTGCATCATGGAGCGACGGAACGGTTTTTGGTCATAACTGACGCGCACCATGAAAATACGAACCTCCAGCCCGTACATCTGGCCAGCAAGCGCCATTGACGACCCCCATTGCCCAGCTCCCGTTTCAGTCGCAATACGCTTGATACCGGCCTGTTTGTTGTAATAGGCCTGTGGAATGGAAGTGTTGACTTTGTGTGAGCCGGCCGGGGAAACGCCCTCATACTTGTAATAAATCTTGGCCGGGGTACCAAGTGCAGCCTCGAGCCTGTGTGCTCGAAACAACGGCGACGGGCGGTACAGCCGATAGGCTTCGCGGACCGATTCCGGGATCGCAATCCAGCGTTCAGCCGAAACTTCCTGCTCGATGATACTCATGGGAAAGATCGCTGCCAGTGCCTCCGGCCCGATAGGTTTGCCATCCGGTCCCAGCGGAGGTGTGGGCGGATTGGGCATGTCTGCAACTACGTTGTACCAGTGCGTCGGGATATCGGATTCGTCAAGGATGATTTTTGTTTGTGGCATGTTGTTCTCCCCAATGTTTTATCAGAAGTGATGCACGTAGCGAAAGTTATAGCGTTGCCCATCAGGACGGTTTTCAACCAGACTTTCATCGTAGAAATTAAAGAAGATATGGTTGTTTTGCGAAAAACTGTACATGCCTCCCAAACCTAGACCCAGCACCCTCTCCTTGCGCCCTTTGATGTTGTCGCCATTCATTTCAGTATCTGTGGTCTGCTTGAGATAGTATCCGTTCAATCCCAGACGGAACTGTGGCGTCACGGCATATTCACCGGCAAAATTCATGTGAAACGCTTGGCCGGCACGAGTGCTACGGGCCGTAGGGCCAAATCCGCGGTTGGGATCGTCATTTTTTCCATTCCAGAGGTAATGAGCCCGTACGGAAGCGGTCAAGTTAGGCGTAAAAAAATATGTGCCGGTCCAGTAAGGATCAAATGACCAGAAATTACTTCCTGGATTGATTTCTCGATTGTTGTCATATTTTCCGGTAGGCAGAATCAATTGCAGTTCTATGCGCTGGAAAAACTTTGGCCCGTCTGATCCCATCACGGGCGGCCATTGGATAAACGGTCCGACTAGAAGGTCACCGAATCCAGCCTCACCGTCCTGCAATGGAATCGGCATGTCAAGACTCAGATGTGGGATGACCTCAGGCAGAATGAAATTGATACCAGCATTGCCACCCAGTAACTGGAAATCAGATACGTAGATCGCCTGCGTAAGGCCAACCGTTACGTCCAGATCTTCATTGGCGCCTGGCGGAAGCAGTCTCCTCCCATGGTTGTCCTTGAATCTGTCGGAATGGTATTGCTGGACGTACTGAGAGAAATACCATCCATTTCCAGCAGGAGGTGCGGCGTCCAGAAACGTAGTGAATCCAAGATTCAGTGGCGGCAGGTCATACGCCATGGCCGAGCCAAGAAATCCAGACAGAACACAAGCAACCACCCATCGAAAGAACGATTTCATTTTTTCTCCCCCCCCTTTTTATTTAGTGTTTATAGGAGATTCTACGCCATGAAAAAAACAGGAATCAATAATGCTGATAAAAGTTGCGAAAAAATTCTCCAACAATAAAAAAGGCTCCCAGTTTTCACCAGGAGCCTTTTCAGATTACGCCACAATTCAGCCGAATGCTCTTGAAGCAAGGCTGCTGAGGCTGGGATTACTTGCTGTTCACAGCATCCTTCAATGACTTGCCAGCGGAGAAAGCCGGAGTCTTGGAAGCGGCGATCTTCAACTTGGCACCAGTCTTTGGATTACGGCCTTCGCGAGCAGCGCGCTGGCGAGTTTCGAATGTACCAAAACCAATCAGTTGTACCTTGCCACCTTTTTTCAGTTCTGCGCTGATGGAAGCGACCGTTGCATCTACCACGGCAGCGATATTAGTCTTGGTAACACCGCTCACCTGCTTAGCGATCGCGTCAATCAATTCTGCTTTATTCATGTGTCAATCCTCTCTGTGAATGAGTATAAAAATTCAAATTCTGGTTTGTCGGCAGCCTGCTATACGCGCCCTACTTCGACAACAGTGCTACCGTAGCATATTTTTGGCGGGCATGGTGACTTTGGCGACACTCCCGGCGAAGAAATCGGATGATTCCCTTTTTGAATCACTGTCAACGTCCAAGCCTGAATGAATATTCAGCCATTTTTGCCTAAAAACACACCGCACTTACCAAGCAATCCATGTGCCAAAAGCGCTTTGCTTAAGGCATTACAACAAAATTCGTCGCACTCAACGTAGACGGATGGCTAATGGCAAATCCGTTCTGATCAATCATCGCAAACAGAGTTGCTATCCAGCATTACCCTGCGATCTCGTTGAAATGGATATTGGCAAACAATGACCAAAAAGAAATCTCATCTTGGAACCACTGACTCTGGGTAGACAGCGTCGAGAAGTCAACGTTCTTTTTTGTGGTCTTGCCAGCTTTTTCATGCTAGCCGAGATGCTTTCACCGGAAGCAGCTTAGCAAGGAAAATGGAAAAGTTTCAAGGCTTTCTTGCAAATTCCCCCATGGTTCAACCACTGCATTAAAATAAGGCACAATGAGATTATGTGCTACACAACAGGGTAACAATCATGAGTGATCAACAACCCACCATCCTGGCTGTCGATGACGATCCAATCATACTGGCGCTGATAAAAGAATTTCTGGCGGACAGGAATTACGAATTTCTCACTGCAGAATGCGGGGAACAAGCCCTGAAATTACTTCAAAGCAGAAGAAACAGCATTGATGTCATCCTGCTAGACCGACTGATGCCTGATATCGATGGCCTTGAAGTATTGCGACAAGTTAGACAGGATTCTGTTCTCAACCTGATTCCGGTTATTCTTTTGACCGGTGTCGGGGGCACTGATCATGCTGCCGAAGGTATCCGGGCCGGGGCTTTTTATTACCTGACAAAACCAATCGACTGTGCCTTACTTGTCGAAGTGGTGTCCAAGGCATTGCTTCACCATGAAATTCAAACCAGATTGCACAACTTGCGGAGTGTGGTCAAAGAGGAAATAACCAAAACACATCAGGCCACCTTGATGGTTGCCTATGATTATCTGAGCAACACCTTGAATCAGGTTCAACTGCTTCTGTGCGAAATAGAAACAAAAGGCCGCGTTGATGATGAAATCCTGAGGGAAATAAAGGCTTCGGTCGCCAGGACCGCCCACGACATGCTTGAGTACCGTGAACTGGAAAATCCTAACAGTAAAAACAGTGAAAATTTCATCAAGACACACTTGAAACACTGATTCTCATACAGGCGCACTATCGGATGCGCTTGGTCATCCAGCTGCAAGAAACTGGACTGCCGGAAGAAAATATCAGGGTTTTCACCCATATCAGACATTGGCATCTTCCTATACAGTACGCAATCATCTACAACTGGCACAGAACATAAATGACATCCCGCACTGACAAGGAAATGGCGGCTTTGCTGAACAAGATCAACGAATTAATCGGTCCGCTTGATCGCTGGTCAGATCAGGCACTGGTCAGGCTCAATAACTGGATGACTGAAACAGGTGATCATGTACAACACGAATGGATCAAGCGGGATAGCAATAGCGAAGCTGATGCCTGATCATTTCATGAACCACACCTGAACAACCATTCACTTTCTGACCTTCCCCGTCCTCTCTGCCACACACACCTCCACGCTTTACTTCACACTGGCCTGATACTTGCTGTTAAAAAAACTCCGGATGATTCCGGACTTTTGAACAAGGAGCAAACATGCGTTACAAAAATATCATGCTGGTTACTTTGCTGAGCACCGCGATGGTGCTGAGTGGTTGCGCCGAGATGTCAACCCGCCAGAAGAATGCTGCAGTTGGTGCGGCCGTGGGCGGTGTTGCAGGTGCAGTACTAACTGGCGGCAGTTCGTTCGGCACAGTAGGTGGTGCGGCCATTGGCGGCATCATCGGTCACGGCGTCGATGGAATGAGCAGCAAGAAGAAATAATCACTGTAGGCCATTGGCGACAGACCAAGAGCAGGCCAAAATCAGAGATATTCCGCTTTCCCCCTTCGGCAGCGTCGCCTAATGGAGACACACCAGTGACGCTGCCGAATCTTTTTATTAATGAGCAAACTTATTCAAGTTTCACTCTTGAAAATCATCTTCCCGTTACTTGAAACCGCCAGTAACTGATTGCCAGAAACACATACAGCGCCACCGTTGACCATCCCAGTGCGTTGATCGGGCCAGTCAGCTGAAAATGCAGGGTGACGACTGCACCAATGACCATGGTGATGAAAAATCCTTGGATGATGGCACGTCGGGCCGGTGAGTCGGGCGTATCGCTGGCCAGCCAGAGCACGGCGGTATAAGTCATCAGTGCGCTTCCGAACAAACGGCTCATGAAGGTACCAATTTCATTCATCGGGACCGTGGTGTATAACGCGATGATGGTTGCCGGCATGAAAATGAAGCCAAGGCCAAACACCAGGGATATGACTGCGTGAATTTTAAAGAATGTCGCAGGTTGCATGATTTACTCCTTTCGTTTTCAATCCGTTGAAAATCAGTCAAGCTGATCGCTGTTGCATTCTGCTTGTTTTCATGGATACTTCAAGTTACTAACTGTTACAAGTCATTAAAAATATTAGGTGATGACTGAAAAGCTCATCTGGGAATAAACCAGATGAGTTCTCTCATGATCACAAAATATTGTTGACCTACTTGAGAAACACCAAAACAAAGCCTGTGAATCAGATCGATATCAAGCAATTCGATACCTCAAGCAGTCTCCATATCCGGCAATGCCTGGGTGAGATGCTGGTCAGCGATGCGTTCTCCGCTTCTCCCCGACAGCAACGGCTTCTGCAATATCTTGTGGACAAGGCCATCAGCGGCCATTCCGAATCGCTCAAGGGGTATACCATTGGCGTGGAAGTGTTTGATCGCGGGATGGATTTTGACCCGGTTTCGGATTCCATCGTACGTGTCGAAATTGGGCGGTTGCGGTCAAAATTGCAGGCATACTATGGCGTAGAAGGCAGGAATGCTCCCGTTCGATTTGAAGTGCCCAAGGGGGGATATTCTCTCCGGATCACTTTTCATGAACAGGTGACACAGCCGATCCATCACGCGGATGAGGGCAAACCATCACTGGCCGTTCTGCCATTTGCAAACTATTCCGTCGATCACCCCAATACCTATTTCGCCGACGGGATCACCGACAGTCTGATTTTCGAACTTTCTAATTTTTCAGGACTTTTTCTGGTGTCGCGGCAATCATCGTTTGCTTACCGCGAGAAACCGTTAAGAACAGATGAAATCGGAATGCAACTGGGGGTGCGCTATCTTCTGGAAGGCTCGATTCAGCGTGCAGACAACCGGGTCCGGATTACGGTCCAACTTACGGACACCCTGTCCGGTGGCATTCTATGGACAGAGCGTTACGACCGGGAAATCGAGAACATCTTCGCCCTGCAGGACGAAATTACCCAAAACGTGGTAAAAATGCTGCGCATCAAACTCACCCCTTCAGAAACCGGCAAATTCGGGCATGAAGGAACGACAAGTCTGGATGCCTATGACAAGTTGCTGCAAGGACTGGAGCAATACTGGAAATATACCCTGACGTCGGTTGATCAGGCGATCAGGCATTTTCAAGGGGCCGTTGTGCATGACCCTGACTATGCAATCGCGCACGCCTGGCTGTCACGCGCCATGGCTTTCGAATGGATCATGTGCTGGAAGAATGATGACGAGATATTGGAACGTGCCTATGAACATGCCCGTGCTGCTGTCCAACTCAACAAATATCTTCCTCACACCTTCCTGGCCCTAGGCTGGGTACAATTATGGCGCAAAAACGGGCCGGAAGCGATTGCGGCCTGCCGTAATGCCGTTGCGCTTGACCCGAACAGTGCCGATGGCTTCATGTTTCTGTCCATGAGCTTATCCTCCATGGGGGCAGGAGAAGAAGCATTGGAACATATGAAAGTGTGCATGCGTTTGTCTCCGTACCCCAACCCTTTCCATCTGTATGTCATGGGACAGGCACTTTATGTGATGGGAGACTATGCACAAGCCATTTCCGTCATGGAGCGCGGCGCAGCTTTAAGTGATATGTTCATGCCCAATCATTTCTTCCTTTGCCTGCTCTACACCTTAACCGGCCGGCATGAAGACAGCCGCAAAAAACGTGATGAAACCTATGCAAAAATTGGTGGGAGACACGCACCAGTACGTCCGCCATGGATAGAACCGACATTAATGGCCAGGCATGAAGCACTGGTCATAGAGTCGGGACTAGCATATTCAAACAAATGAATAAGCCAAAAACGCTGATTCCGCCGCCCTTGCCCTATGTGGCTGCCATCGCCGGAGGATGGTGGCTTGATCGACATGTCGCAGCAATAAGCCTGAGTTCTGGCTCCGTCCATCAGGCTTTTGCATTGATACTGATCTTTTCAGGGTTCGGCCTCATGCTTTGGGCTATATGGCAACTGCATCGCCACCAGACCACGTTCAATCCCTATTCAGCCGCCAGGAAACTCTGTACGAGCGGACCATTCCGCTTCAGTCGGAACCCGATTTATCTCGGCGACTGGCTGATTCTTGCAGGGTTCAGCCTGTGGTTAATGACGCTATGGCCCTTGCTGTTCTCACCAGTTGTCTGGCTGTTTATCCGATATGGCGTCATTCGCCACGAAGAAGCCCATCTTGAAGCCCGGTTCGGGGAAGATTTCCGTCAATATAAACAGCAGGTAAGACGATGGATTTGAGTTTAACCTGTACTCTGATTGATAAAAATATAACCAAATCGTAAAGGACAACGCTTGCAAAATCTTAAACAGCGCGCGCTTGATTACCATGAATTTCCACGGCCCGGAAAGCTTTCCGTCGAATCATCCAAACCGTGCGCAACGGCCGATGAACTCTCTCTCGCGTATACCCCGGGGGTGGCTGCGCCGGTTCGCGAAATTCATCACGATCCGGAACTTGCCTACCGCTACACCAACAAAGGCAATCTGGTTGCCGTCATTACCGATGGCACCGCAGTCCTGGGCTTGGGCAACGTGGGGGCACTGGCTGGCAAGCCTGTCATGGAAGGCAAGGCCGTTCTGTTCAAGAAGTTTGCCGGAATCGATGTATTCGACATCGAGATCAATGCGCCCAGTGTCGAATCCTTCATCGAAACCGTGGTCAACATTGCCCCGACTTTCGGCGGCATCAACCTGGAAGACATCGCAGCACCGAATTGCTTTTACATCGAGCGGGAATTAAAGGCCAGGCTGGATATTCCGGTGTTTCATGATGACCAGCATGGCACAGCTGTGATCATCGCTGCCGCCCTGTTGAATGCGCTGGAACTTCAGGGAAAATCACTGCCATCTGCGAAAATTGTATTTCTCGGTGCCGGCGCTGCCGGCGCTGCCACGGCGCGATTGCTCAAGATCATGGGGGCCACCCGTATTACCATGGTGGACAAGGATGGCGTGATACATCAAGGCCGCAACGATTTGGCCAGATTGCCGGAGGATCTTGCCATCGACACCTCCGCACGTACCCTGGCCGATGCCATGCCGGAAGCGGATGTTTTTATCGGTGTTTCGGCCGCCAATGCGCTGCCTCCTGAGTTGCTTGAAAAGATGGCATCCAGGCCCGTCGTATTCGCCCTGGCCAACCCAGATCCGGAAATCCTGCCTTCGGTCGCAAAATCGGTACGGGATGATCTGATCATGGCTACCGGGCGTTCTGATTTTCCCAATCAGGTGAACAACGCCTTGTGTTTTCCCTATCTGTTCCGAGGCGCTCTGGATGCCCGCGCCAAGAGTATTACCGTCAACATGCAGATTGCGGCTGCGCATGCGCTGGCAGCACTGGCGCGAGAACCAGTGCCACAGGAAGTATTGCTGGCATATGATCTGAAGGCACTGGAATTCAGCAAAGAGTACATCATCCCCAAACCTTTTGATCCGCGTCTGCTGGCATACATTTCAGGCGCTGTGGCTGCCGCCGTGGAATCCAGAAGTGATTAAGCCCATATCCTTAATCAGGCGAAATCCTGACTAAGCAATGCCTGTAAATGCTCCTGAATTCCGATCATGTTTGACGAGAGAGAGAAAACAAACAAAAAAGCCCCGCGTCTGGCGAGGCTTTCATGGGGACTATTGATTATTTATTAAAATCAATAAGTTACTTTCTGTGTTTTATACCATAAAACACTGGCGGAGAGGGCGGGATTCGAACCCGCGACAAGGTTACCCCTGTGCCACCTTTCCAGGGTGGTGACTTAAACCACTCATCCACCTCTCCGAAGGGGCCGCATTATAACCCACTCCCTGCTTGTTGCAACCTTTACCATTCACTTGCGAAAGTTTTTGACTGGTTATCTTCCAGACGTCCGAGCAGAAAATAGCTTTGCACTTTCCCTTTGCCCTTGACTGTAATGGGATCGCGTTTATCAAAACGAAACTTGTTGCAAAGAAGTTCATAGGTGGACTCGCTCACCTGAATTGCGTTTGAAAGTCCGTAATGCTCCATGCGGCTTGCCATGTTAACGGTGTCACCCCACAAGTCGTAACTGAACTTGCTGTTTCCGATCACACCCGCTATCACTGGCCCGCTATTAATACCAATTCGCATCATGAGCATGCGTCCCGTGGAAGCTGAAAGCTCTATCAGGGCCTGTTGCATATCCAGTGCAAGATTGGCGACAGCTTCCGCATGATCTTCCCTGGCCTCCGGTGCGCCGCAGACCACCATGTATGCATCCCCGATGGTCTTGATCTTTTCCACACCATGTTTCTCGGTCAACTCGTCAAATCGGGAGAAAACCAGGCTCAGCAGGTTGATCAGATCATCAGGCGCCATTCCGGCTGATATCCGTGTAAAGTCAACAAGATCAGCGAACATGATCGTAACGGCTTCAAATCGGTCAGCAATGTACTTGTGATCCTCCTTGAGCCGGTCGGCAATGGATTGTGGAAGAACGTTAAGCAGCAATCGGTCTGATCGGGACTTCTCTTGCAAAAGTTCGTTATTCTTGCTATCCAGTTCCAGCAAGACACGCTCCTTCTGTGTTTCAAAATAGCGCATGATCAGGTAAAGGATGGATGCCACTCCGCCAATATTGGCAAGAAAAAACAGCATTTGCGTATGCTTGGGAATTGGCAACGCATATCCAGCGAACTGGTCATTCATCAACCAGGAAATTGTCACCAGCCCAAAAAACATGGCAAACCATCCTGTTGACTGCCGTGTGCCAAGTATCATCAGCGCTCCGACAGGAGCTAACACACCCCAGATCGCAATGCCACTGGAGGCGGAAAATCCACCAATGATCCATTGCATGAAGAATGGTAAGACCATCAGCATGGCCAGCTGTGTAAATGTGAAGTACTCGAAGCGCTTGAAACGGTAGAAAAGAAACAAACTGGTATACGAAATGACAAGATAGGCATAAGGGAAAATCGCCATTACCGCATAGCCATCGCCCAGTTCGGAAAAGGTAAATATCCAGAACGCGCATACCAGCGTTTCTGCAGCAACCATCATGCCGAGGACAAATCTGCCCAACCGATCGACGGGGGGATCCTGCATAACTCGCAGCAAATCATGAAGCCGCGTCAGATAATTTTCTGTAATGCCCGTCATTTGGTTTTATTGGAGCCCCGTAAAAGGCCTGTTTAATTTTCACCGAATCCAAAGAAATAAGCGCCAGATCAATATACCCGATGATCCTGCAGATGGCCAGACAATGCAATGATCCGCAGCCTGATGTTTGGATTTGGGTTAAAATGCGCGGGGCGGGCCTCCCCGCATTGCAAGATAGCCAACCTGGTCAGGTCCGGAAGGAAGCAGCCACAGTTATTACAGCAAGTGCCGGGGGTTGGGCTCGCCCCTTCTATTTCAGGCTTCCGTTTTATGACGATCCAATGGTTTCCCGGACACATGAATTCTGCCCGCAAAAAAGCGGCGGAAACCATGGAAACGACTGATGTGGTGATCGAGGTACTGGATGCGCGTTTACCTGAAGCCAGCAGCAATCCCATGATCCGTGACTTGCGCCTGCATCGTCAGCGGCCTTGTCTCAAGGTGCTCAACAAAGCCGATCTTGCTGATCCCACCACAACCAAGGCATGGCTCGATTTCTATAATAGCCAACCGGATGTCAGCGCAGTCGCCATTTCATGCAAGAAACCGGGGGACTCAGCGCAGATCCCCGACCTTTGTCGTCCCTTAGCACCTCACCGGGGGACTAATCTGAAGCCTTTACGTATGATGGTAATGGGCATTCCTAACGTCGGCAAATCCACGCTGATCAACGCCTTGCTCAATCGCCGTGTGGCCAAGGTAGGCGATGAACCGGCCGTAACCAAGAATCAGCAACGTTTCGACTTGAGCCCGCAGCTCAGGCTCACCGACACTCCCGGCATGATGTGGCCTAAAATCGCCTATGATAGCGATGGCTATATGCTGGCAGCCAGCCATGCCATAGGTCGAAACGCAGTGATCGATGAGGAAGTCGCAATTTTTCTGGGCGATCTGCTGCTGCAGCACTACCCTGCCCTTCTGACTGAACGTTACATGTTTGATGTGAAAGATCTGGATGGCGTCGGTCTGGTGGAGGCCATTGCCAGAAAACGGGGCTACCGTCTCCGGGCTGGTGCTCCGGATTTTGAGAAAGCCGCGATAACGCTATTGGTGGATTATCGTACCGGAGTGCTGGGTCGCATCAGTCTGGAGACCCCGCAAAGCCGCAGCCAGATGATCGAAATCTCCCGGCAACAGTTAGCCGGACAGAACGGCAATCCGGACATCGCCTAGCGTTACCACCTGATCTGCCCGGATTTTGGCGGTCTTGCGCAACTCTTGCAGACCATCCACAGACACCACGCCGCTGGCCACAAGCATTTTTCCTGCCCCACCGCTGTCGCATACACCGACCAGTTTGAGCAGTTGGTTGAGTTCGACGAATTCGCCATTTAACGTAAATTCAAGCTGCTGCATTTGATATTTCTTCCGTAAAGAATCGTCCACGCATTTCTTCCAGGCCCAGTGTTTTTAGCACTTCCTCCAACCTCTCTGCCGGTCGCCTGCGCGGCAGATTTTTATAGTGCGCAATGATGAGTTCGTTTTTCAACGAGTGCTCCCAACCCACCAGTTCAGTTACTGTGACCTGATAACCATGTGCCTCGAGTTGCAGACACCGCAGCACATTCGTGATCTGGCTTCCGAATTCGCGAGTATGGATGGGATGGCGCCACAGTTCAGTCAGCGCACTCCTGCCCAGCGATTGACCCTTGTTCTTGCGAAGCATGGCCGCCACCTCAGCCTGGCAACACGGTACCAGCACAATGTATTTAGCTTGCTTCTCAAGCGCGAAGCGAATTGCATCATCCGTCGCCGTATTGCAGGCGTGCAACGCGGTCACCATATCGATGGTCGAGGGTAACTGGCTGGCAGAGATCGAATCCGAAACGGAAAGATTGAGAAAAGACATGCCGGCAAAGCCCAGTCGCCGGGCCAACTCCTGTGACCTGACAACCAGTTCCTCACGCGTCTCGATGCCATAGATGTGCGACTGGTCGTTAAGCGTCTTGAAGAAAAGATCGTAGAGAATAAACCCCAGGTAGGATTTACCTGCGCCATGATCGACCAGTTTGATGTCATGGTCGATATCCCTGAGCAGCGGTTCAATAAACTGGTAGAGATGATAAATTTGCTTGAGTTTGCGACGGCTGTCCTGGTTGAGCTTGCCGTCGCGCGTCAGGATGTGCAACTCCTTCAGCAGTTCAATGGACTGACCCTCTCTGATTTCGTACATTTTTCAATCGCGGAAGATATACAGCCCGACGCAAAGCGCCAGACCAATGGTATACAGCAGCCAGGTTTGTGACACGAAATAGGGATATACCATCAGCGTCACACCCATCGCCATCGGATTAAAACTGCCGGATTTTTTGCCATAGCGATAGGCAGCAAAACCGACAATCCCGAACAGGACAGATCCCAGAAGATCGACAGGACTGGGGAGCTCAAACATCAGGCACGTCTATTTCTGCACACAGTCTTCAAGGCCGTAGTTGCCACCCTTGAACTTAGGTTCATAATAATACTTGCGAAATGCCCACTTGCGGCTCTTGCCTTTTCTGACTGTAGCAATCCCCGTACCGTAATCCTTTGTCCTGGGGTCCGTCAGCGCAAAATGAATGGCAATCTTGTTTCCTTGAGCCGCGGCGTGACCTGGATATGTGCCGAACCCCGGAACTTCCAGTTTGAAATCATAGGCCCCGTACTCGCCCGTGCTCTGTGCAGGATTGAGTTTGAGCGTTACAACCCCTTTGTACTTCCCTTCATGCGCATCGTCACCGTTACATTCATAGACTCCGCTGTAGTCAGGACCAGTGAATGCCGGTCCGGCCTGCACGAGCCCGGAAACACTCAGCAGGCCCAGTAAAACCAGTTTTCTCATGCTTGCTCCCATTGGATAATTGCCATCTATTGTACGTTACAATTAATTAATCACATTCGGGGTCCATTGTATGGAATATCGCATCCTCGGTACCAGTGACCTCAAGGTTTCCTCCATTTGCCTCGGCACCATGACGTTCGGCGACCAGAATACCGAGACCGAAGCGCATGAGCAGTTGGACTTTGCCTTGGACAGCGGCATCAACTTTTTCGATACCGCCGAGATGTACCCGGTTCCTCCGAAGGCCGAAACCTATACGCGTACCGAGACCATCGTAGGTAACTGGCTGAAGCGCCAATCCCGCGGCCAAATCATTCTTGGCACCAAAGCCGCCGGTGCAAACCGCAGACTCGACTGGATACGCGGCGGACCGCTCTCCCTGGACTGTCAAAACATCCGAGCCGCGATTGATGGCTCACTCAGACGCCTTCAAACTGATTACATCGATCTGTATCAATTGCACTGGCCCGACCGGAATGTGCCGATCTTTGGCAAATACCAGTTCGATGTGACAGAAGAGTTTGAGTCAGGTCACAAAAAGGAGTGGGTCCCCATCCGCACCCAACTCGAAACCCTGGCTGAGCTCGTCAAGGAAGGAAAAATCCGCTACGTCGGACTTTCCAACGAACAGCCATGGGGTGTCATGCAATTTGTCCGGATGGCAGAAGAGCACAATCTCCCCCGCATCGTTTCCATTCAGAACTGCTATAACCTGATCAATCGCGTTTTTGAATTTGGCATGACCGAAATTGCCTATCGAGAAAATATCGGCCTGTTAGCCTATTCACCACTGGCATTCGGCCACCTTACCGGGAAATACATCGACAATCCCGCAGCCAAAGGCCGTGTCAACCTGTTTCCCGGATATGCCCAGCGTTACAGTAAAACCAACGTGATCCCTGCCAGCGCGGCTTATGCCGAACTTGCCAGACAACATGGCATGACGCCGGCACAAATGGCATTGTCCTTTGTCATGCACCGGTGGTTTGTTGCAAGTACGATCATTGGCGCAACCTGCATGGCTCAATTGCGTGAAAACCTGGGGGCTTGGCATAGGCCCTTATCCTCGGAATTGATGCAAGAAATAGAGGCGTTACATTTGCGCTTTATGAATCCGGCACCCTAGAAGCCACCTGGCTCCCTGATTTGTTGCAAGTCAAAGGTGACAAAGGTGCGAGCAACTTATTGTGGATTCACAGTGACCGACTTCTGTAATGATCCGAGAATACTTCAGGACATCGACACACCAGACGATGCCGCCCGGATTCAGGGTTTTCTGGCGTGAAACTGCACCGGTTGAGGTGGCGCCATTTGCAGCACCGACTTCCGGATTCTTCCCATCACATGCATCTCGCAGTTCTTGCAGTCAAATCGTAGCGTCAAGCGTTCCTTGCCATTCACAAGCGTCATTGGTTCGGCCGTGATGGTACCCTGCACGCCGATCACTCCCTTGGCCTCCTTGGGACACATGGCATGGCTGTATCGCAGGCAATGCTTGGTAATCATCAACGAGACTTCGCCAAGCTCCTCATTGGCCTCGAAGGCTGCTGCAATGATCTTTACGCCATGCTTCTCGTAGAATGCCCTCGCCTTGTGGTTATAGACGTTAGCGAGGTAGCTCAGGGTATCTTCTGGATAAACGGCCGGCGGTTCCACGGGGAGGCGCCGCGCAGGGCGCTGATAGGCCGATTTGCGGGTATCTTGCAGGTTTTCGATGGCCTGACGACGCAAAGCGTTGAGGCTGGATGCCCGGATGAACCAGGGATGCGACCAGTCTATTGCCATCTCTCCTGCCACAAAATCGGTGTTACCCAGTTTTCCCAGTCCTTCGCGCAGGCTGTTTTCCGCGCGCTCTGGATGCTCTGCAGGCTGTTTGTCCATGTCGAGTTCCGACATACCGACACAGCCGTCTTCGTCGGTCAACATCAGCGCGAACCCATGCGGGAGCTCATAAAAATGGATATTGACCGCCATCCTGCGCACGGCTGAGGGCTTCTCCAGCAAGCGCAGAAAAGCATGGTCGCGATTACGGTACAGCATCATGCCGCGACGAACGTCAGAGGGCATTTCATCCGGAAATATGCGGTGACCTTCTATCGTATTAATACGCAAGCCGACCAGATCCTTGTGGCTGTCAAAAAAGCTGACGCCATCCCCATTGTGCAGCTCAACCCCGGTGTCCACTTCGATGAAGTTCTGGCCGATTTTGGTGACAGCCCCAACTTCTTCCCCCGCAAACTTGGGTGTGTCAAACGCGCCAATATCAGGTTTCCGCCCATTGACAAAATAATCGGTTGCACTGCGGTTGAAGGTTTTCTCAGGTTGAGGGGTGAAGGTATAGGTACAACGACCAGAGGACGCACGATTGTAACCAGGCAGGTTTGCAAGGATTTCGTCCAGCAAAACGCTGTAATGCGCCGTGGTATTCTTGACATAGGGCATGTCCTTGTAGCGCCCCTCAATTTTAAACGAACTGATTCCGGCATCGATCAGGGCACGAAGATTTGCGCTCTGATCATTGTCTTTCATCGATAGCAGATGCTTGTCGTTAGCCAAAATCCGGCCCTGAGCATCTTCCAGCGTGTAGGGCAACCGACAAGCCTGAGAACACTCGCCGCGATTGGCACTGCGTCCAATTTGGGCATGGCTGATAAAACACTGGCCGCTGAAAGCCACACACAGTGCTCCATGTACAAAAAACTCTAAATTACATAAAGTATTATCTGCAATCAATTGAATTTCGATGATATTTAACTCTCTTGCAAGTACCATTTGCGAGAAGCCGACCTGATCGAGAAATTTCGCTTTTTCCACCGTGCGGATATCGGTCTGAGTGCTGGCGTGAAGCTGCAGCGGGGGCAGGTCCATTTCCAGCAAACCCATGTCCTGCACAATCAGGGCATCGGCCCCGGCATCGTATAACTGCCATGCCAACTGGCGCGCGGGCTCCAGTTCACGATCGTGAAGTATGGTGTTGAGCGCAACGAATACCTTGGCGTTGAATTGATGAGCATGCGTTGCCAACCGTTCAATACCGGCAATCCCGTTATCGGCATTGGCCCGCGCACCGAACGCAGGGCCGCCGATATACACCGCATCAGCCCCATGATTAATCGCTTCGATGCCGATATCGGCATTTCTGGCGGGAGCAAGCAGTTCGATTTGATGACGGTCGGCAATCACGGGATGGGCGGAATAAGCATCGAAAACGCACTATACCATGCAAGAAATCCATTGAAAATGATGGGGTTACAAAATAGAATGCGCACCGCAACGCACGCAGCACTGACTATATCAATCACTACGAGAATCCTGATCCTCATGATCGCCGAAACAATAGGCTACCCCGCCGCCCTGCTGACTACCATCGCATTTCTGCCACAGGCCTGGCAATCATGGCGTACACGGGATCTTTCAGGCATTTCACTGCCGATGTACGCGCTGTTTACTACCGGCGTAGCCCTATGGCTGATTTACGGAATCATGATAGGCAGCAAACCGATTATCGTCGCCAATTCGATTACGTTCATCCTCGCATTTGTCGTACTCTGGCTAAAGCTCACAGAACCGGAGCAACCAGATGACTGATCAGTTTTGGCGGATTGGGCCGGAGATCCGTCCGGCTGATTAAACACTGACTCCGGCACGCGCCAAGAACTCCCGGAGATGCTTGACGAGGTCTCTAGTGCATTCATTGCTATGGTGCGGATGATGAAGAAAATCGGTGATGCCATTCAGGGTGACCCGAAAGCGTGCGCCCTGAGAAGGTTCAATTTGCGCGCCCAGATGGTTGAGCAGGGATTCCACTTCTCGCCAATGAATGTTGGCGGCATGGGCGTCCTGGAATATGGCACGCAAAAGGTTGTCATGTTTATGGCTCATGATGATGATCCTGTTGATCCTCAAGTAGCGATTTCAAATCTGCAAACGGTTTGAAAGTTGTCCGGGGCGTGCCGCTTTGGGCAGGTCCACGAGCGGCTGAGTCCTGATATCTGGCGTGTTCGTTCTCGTGACAGTAGATGCACAGCAATTCCCAATTGCTGCCGTCCGGAGGGTTGTTGTCGTGATTGTGATCACGATGGTGAACGGTCAATTGCTGGATATTCGAAAGATCAAATTCGCGCGCACACCGACCACATATCCACGGATAAAGCTTCAGTGCCCGATCACGATAACCCTGCTCACGCAACTCCCGATTGCGACGTGCCATGGCCACAACCGAATCCAGCCTGCTAATGTCAGGTGTTTTGCCTGTTTTCATGTCATTTCGGGCATATTCACACTAATTTCGATGGCACCTGTTTATTGCTGAAACACCGCTACCCCATTACTGATGGCCAATTGCCGCTTCTTCCTTCATCACCAAATCAAGGGTCTCATGCCAATAGGGCAATTCCAGACCGAATGCTTTTCCCAGTTTTGAGTTATCCAGTATTGAATTGGCAGGGCGCTTCGCTTCAGTCGGATATTCCGAAGAACTGATGGGCTGAATATCCCGAGAGGTCAATCGAAGTCGAGGCCAGTTCCGGTACTCCCTTTGGGCCTCATAGAGATCGACGATGGCACAGGCCAGTCCGTGCCACGAAACCTGACCAGCACAGGTCAGGTGATAGGTTCCGCTCAACTCGGCAAGCGGAGACTGTGCCACGCCCGCAGGGCACCAGCGGGAAACCGCCAGTGAAACCGTTTCAGCAATCATGCGACTCCAGGTAGGTGCGCCGACCTGGTCATCAACCACCTTCAATGACTCACGTTCTGCCGCCAGCCGGAGTATGGTACGCATGAAGTTCTTGCCCCGGGCACCGTAAACCCAACTGGTTCGAAAAATCAGATGTGGCAGATCAACCGCGCGGATGGCTTCTTCACCTGCCAGCTTGCTGCGGCCATATACACTTTCAGGATTGACGGCGTCGGTTTCCCGATATGGTCCGGGCTTGGTTCCATCGAATACATAGTCGGTTGAAAAATGAACGAGTGCTGCATGCATGCGTCTGGCCTCTTCAGCCAGAATGCCAGGTGCAACCCCATTGATCGCCAGCGCAGCAGCAGCTTCGGTTTCTGCCCGGTCCACTGCGGTATATGCAGCCGGGTTGACGATAAAGTGCGGCCGGACTTCCCGCACTACCCTGCGGATCGCATCGGGATCAGCCAGATCAAGCTCCCGGCAGGAAGGGGTAATGATTTTTCCCAGCGGGGCCAGGCTTCGGCGCATCTCCCATCCGACCTGTCCGCTGAGGCCCGTAAGCAGAATGGTTTTCATGGTTCTGCTTCTTCCAACTTCCGCCACAGGCACACACCCCCAGCCGCCTTGTCCAGCCCGGCCAAATATTCGTCATGCTGCCGGGCTTCTTCGTCACTCGGTGCAATTACCAGCAACGGCTGCTGACGGATGAAGCCGGACTCGACCACTGAATCCGCTGCAGAACCGATATCCATCATCAGACTTTCCTGGCCACGTGTCATGGCCATATACACATCGGCCAGAAGTTCGGCATCCAGCAGGGCTCCGTGCAGCGTGCGGCCGGAATTGTCGATATCGTAGCGCTTGCATAAAGCATCCAGATTGTTTCGCTGTCCCGGATGCAGTTCCTTGGCCATTTTCAGGGTATCGATGACGCAATCGCAGACATCGGAGACAGAACCCAGGTCAAGCATGCCCAGTTCGTGATCAAGAAAACCAATATCGAAAGGCGCGTTATGGATCACCAGTTCCGCTCCCGAAATGAAATCGAGCAACTCGCCCGCAATTCCGTCAAAGCGTGGCTCGCCCTGTAACCTCTCCAGCGTAATTCCATGCACAGCTTGTGCACCGGGATCAATCTCGCGGTCAGGATTGATGTAGCGATGATAGTGGTTACCGGTGGGCCTGCGATTGATGACCTCGACCGCTGCCACTTCAATAATGCGGTGGCCCTGCGCCGGGTCAAGGCCGGTCGTTTCGGTATCCAGAAATATTTGCCTCAATTGACAACCTGCCTTACTGACTCATGATCATCGCAACACCACGGTTCGCGAGACTATCTGCCCGTTCATTGCCTTCGTGTCCGGCATGCCCCTTGACCCACACCCATTCGATCTGATGGCGACTGGACAAGGCATCCAGTTCCTGCCAGAGATCCGCATTCTTGACCGGCTCACGGTTACTGGTTCGCCAGCCCCGCAATTTCCAGTTTTTGATCCACTCACTGATTCCTTTTTGCACATACTGTGAATCGGTTGCAATTCTGACCTGACTCGGGCGTTTAAGACTTTCCAGCGCCCGGATCACGGCCAGCAACTCCATCCGGTTATTGGTCGTAAGCGGCTCGCCGCCGCACAGTTCCTTCTCGTGCATCCCGCTACGCAGCCAGGCACCCCACCCTCCCGGTCCAGGATTTCCCTTGCAGGCCCCATCGGTAAAAATCTCGATCAGTTCATTGCGCATGGGTTAATTCTCATCGGCCATTTTCTGAAATTCCTTTTGTGTCGGCCTGGGTCGCGGCATCAGCACCTGTGTAATGCTGCGAGTACCCCATTGCGGCCTGATCAGGCGCATGCCGGCAACCCGTTTTCTCGCCACCAGAAAATATATCCCACCCATCATCGGCCACCAGCGATCCCCCGCTTTTTCCATCCATGCCATGCTCTGCAACCATTGACTGCTGGTCACCGGCGGCTCATAGCACGCCATTCGTCCGGCGACGACTTCCAGTCCCAGCAAGGCTAGCCAGTCCTTGATCCGCATCAACGGAATAAACTTGCCACGCCAGGGGTAACTGGCTCGTCCGCACAACTTGTACCTCAAGCCCCACAAGCTGACAGGATTGAACCCGCATACAATCAGGTGGCCCTCCGGAACCAAAACACGCTCCGCATCCCGCAGAACCTGATGAGGTTGCTCGGCAAATTCCAGCACATGAGGCAGTAATAACAAATCCACACTGGTCGTGGCCAGAGGCAACTGACTGAAGTCGCATAACAAGCTGCCACGAGAACCGGCAGATGCATAAAAGCGATGGGGAATACGCGACTGCCTCAACAGATCAACACTGTTCAGCCCCAACTGAACCGCATTGAAACCGAAAAGATCAACCACCGCTGCATCGAACAGACTGCGCTCACGCTCGAGCACGCTTAACCCGAGCGGGGTTTCAAACCATTCGCTTTCGCTTATGATACCTGCCATGAATATCGTTCCTGTTCGGGCCTTCCGTGACAATTATATCTGGCTTCTGGTGCGCGACAGGCACGCTGTTGCGGTCGATCCAGGCACGGCTGCACCCGTTTTGGATTACCTCCGGCAACACAATCTGGAGCTTTCTGCCATCCTGGTGACACATCATCACGATGATCACATCGGCGGCGTAGCTGACTTATTAAGCCACACTGAAGTGCCCGTGCATGCGCCGCGTAATGAAATATTTCCGTTTCCACACATCCCGGCCGGAGAAGGTGACCGGATTTCCCTTGGTGAATGGGGAATCACGTTGAGCGTACTCGACATCCCGGGCCATACGGCAGGCCATGTGGCCTATTATGGCGGAAATTTTCTGTTATGTGGCGACACCCTTTTTGGCTGCGGATGCGGCAGAATCTTTGACGGAAACGCCAATCAGCTTCATTCCTCGCTGCAGAGGATAGCCACCCTGCCAGACTCGACACGCATCTATTCAGCTCACGAGTACACCCTGAACAACATTCGTTTTGCCCGCATGATCGACCCGGACAATCAATCTCTGATCCAGCGCGAAGCATGTGACGAGGGAAAAGTTGCTGAAGGTCTGCCTACATTGCCATCGACGCTATTGATGGAAAAAAACACCAATCCCTTCCTTCGATGCGGAACGCCGGCCATTCGGCTTGCTGCAACCAGAATCAATCCTGAAGCAGCAGAATCTGAAGAAATGGTTTTCGCCATCATTCGAGAAATGAAAAATCATTTCTAATCATGCGCCTGCATCAGATTTCCATACCCGGTTCATGCTTGACGACCGGGAGGGATAAGGTTACTATCGTGCGAATTTCGGCCAGATTTTATAGTCATTGATGAATCATTTATTCACCACTCTGATATTGCTTGCCTTGATCACCGGTCACAGTGCTTATGCTGAAACCAACACCACCGGCGACGAAATCACCTACAGCAATCCTCAGGATGAAAGTGCCACTGACAATGCAGCACCTGGCTCCGATGGCGTTCTGTCGGACTCCATGCTTGATGTCGCATCTGAGCCGGTAATCGCCAACACCACCGCAAATAGTGACCTGCTGCAACGTATTCGCAGCGGTTTCGGCATGCAGTCACTCAGATCGCCTTTTACTGCCACGCATGAGTCCTGGTACGCCTCGCGCCCGGACTATGTCAAGCGCATGATGGATCGCAGCCAGCGTTATCTTTATCACGTCGTGGAAGAAGTCCAGAAACGCGGCATGCCAACCGAGGTTGCCCTGCTACCGATGGTGGAAAGTGCATTCAATCCTACCGCCTATTCCACGAGCAAGGCCTCCGGTATCTGGCAGTTCATTCCTTCCACCGGGAAGAATTTTGGACTTAAACAGAACTGGTGGGCGGACAACCGGCGTGATGTGACCGCCGCTACGGATGCCGCTCTGACCTACCTGCAGAAACTGCACGTCATGTTCGGTACCTGGGAACTGGCTCTGGCAGCCTACAATGCGGGAGAAGGCACTGTACAACGCGCCATCGATCGCAATCGCAGAAAAGGTTTGCCTACCGATTACCAGAGCCTTTCTCTGCCGGCTGAAACCAAGAACTACGTACCCAAGTTGCAAGCCATCAAGAATATCGTCGCCAACCCCGAGCAGTATGGACTCAACATTGCGCCTATTCCTGATCAGCCGTATTTCACTCGAGTCGTCGCTCCAGCCAGGATCGATGCGAGTCTTGCCGCAAAACTCGCAGGCGTTTCAATGGAAGAGTTCACCGCTTTGAACCCTGCGCACAATCGCCCGGTGCTGGCCAGTACGTCCGCCAATCAGGAGATTCTTCTGCCACTGGGCAAGGATGGCGAGTTTGCTTCCAATCTCGCCAACTATGACAAGCCACTGGTCAGTTGGCAAACCTATCAGCCCAAACGCGGCGAACGCCTGGATAGTATTTCCAGCAAGTTCGGCATCAGTGTTGCGCAATTGCGCAATGTCAACGACATCTCATCCAGATCTCAGATCAAATCCAATCAACCGTTACTGGTCCCAGCACAGGGTGGCCGTGCCGCCGTTGCTGATGATCAAATGAAGGTTGACGAGGCCGTGGCGGCAACGACCGAGTCTGATGAATCCCATGCATCGCATCACAAAGTGAAAAATGGGGACAGCATCTACAGCATTGCCCGTGCTCATGGTCTGACAGCTAAACAGCTGATGGCCCAGAATGGGCTCAGAAATACACGGCTTCACAATGGGCAGTTACTGAAAATAGCCTCCTCTGCCTCGAGTCCTAAATCAGTACGCACCCATACTCGCACCGCACATGCCTCCGGCAAAACCCGCTACACAGTCAGACGCGGTGAAACCTTGGCCAGCATTGCCAGAAAATTCAGTGTTGCCACCAGCGATATTCAGCGCTGGAATAATCTCGATAGCCGGCACACCTTGATGCCGGGGCGCAAGCTCCTGATCCTGAAGGACGAGGCTTAGTAATCCGTTTCCCATGCAGCGCGCGTTCTGTTTTAGCCTGCTGCTACTTCTTGCTGCCTGTGGAAATCAGGATTCAACTACACCCTCCCGACTGGACTCACCCTTCCCTGCTGAATCCGGTGGAACCATGGTGGATGCCATGTCAGGCGAGCCCTCCGGGCTGATTCCAATGATAGCCGGCGAATCCGCTGCTTCAGCCATCGCCGGACACATTTTCAATAGCCTGCTCAGATATGATCGGAACCTGGAACCGGAAGGAGAACTTGCAAAGTCATGGCAGGTTTCGTCCGACCAGAAAACCATTACTTTTCAGCTTAAGCCAGGACTGAAGTGGGCAGACGGTACCGCGCTGACCAGTGCCGACATATTGTTTACCTGGCAACTCGTGACCGATGACAAAACGAGAACACCCTATGGCGCCGATTACAAACTGGTGACCAAAGCCGAAACCCCTGATTCACAGACTTTCCGGGTGACTTATGCACAACCCTATGCTCCGGCGCTGGAATCATGGGCTGGGCTGCAGATTCTGCCGAAACACCTGCTGGAACATCAGGACATCAACAACACTCCCTTTGCCAGGAAACCCGTAGGCAGCCACTATTACAAACTGGAAAGCTGGAATAACGGCGAACGCATTTCCCTGATAAGCAATCCAAATGCCACACAGGGCCCGCCAAGGATTGATCGCCTGGTGTCACGATTTGTTCCCGATCCGGCATCGCAGTTCCTGGAACTCATGGCAGACAATATCGATGTCATGAACCTCAACCCCATCCAGTATGCCCGCATCGTCCCGGCACGACCGGAGTTGACGAAAAAAATCGCGCTGTACAAGGAACTCGGCAACGGCTATACCTACCTCGGCTTCAACCTCAAGCACGCGCCTTTCGACGATGTCCGGGTACGGCAGGCGATCAACTATGCCATTGACAAACAGGAGCTGATTGATGGCGTCCTGCTCGGCCTGGGGGAGCCGATCGCATCACCCTACAAACCGGGAACACGCTGGGTCAATCCGCAGCTCAAACCCTACAGCTATGACCCTGCCAAGGCCAGGGCACTGCTGAAACAGGCCGGTTTTGAAGATCACGACGGCGACGGGATCGTCGATCGCAATGGCAAACCGCTGAAGTTCGAAATGCTCATCAATCAGAACAAGCAGCGTGAAATGAGCGCAGTACTGATCCAGCGCCGCCTCAAGGAAATCGGCATCGACTCCAGCATCCGCGTGCTGGAATGGGCCAGTTTTCTCGGGCGCTATATCAAGACCGGCGATTTCGACGTGGTGGTCCTGGGCTGGAGTTTGTCGCTCGATCCAGATCAATACAGCATCTGGCATTCCTCGCAGACCAAGCCGGGGCAGTTCAATTTCATCCACTACAACAATCCGCAGGTGGACAAATTGCTTGAACAAGGCCGACTTGAGCTTGACCCGGACAAACGCATGAGAATCTACCACGAGTTTTCGCGCATTCTGCTCGAAGACAGCCCGGTGGTTTACCTGTACGAAGGATACGGACTGCCCGCCATTCACAAACGCATACGCGGCATCGACAACCCCGCCCCACCTGCAGGAATCGGTCATAACGCGCATGAGTGGTATATCCCCTCCCAACTGCGTCGCAACGAGATCTCTGCGCAATGACCCGCTACCTGCTGAAACGTCTGTTCTGGATGGTGCCCCTGCTGGTCGGAATCAGCCTGATCTCTTTTCTGATCATGCATCTGGCGCCCGGAGACATCACTACCACGGAAGCAGGATTTAACCCCAAGGCCAGTGAAGAATCCAGACAAAAATTGCGCAAACTGTACCACCTCGACGAACCCTTGCTGACCCAGTACGGTTACTGGTTGAAATGCATGGCCTCCCTGGATTTCGGCAAATCCTTTGCTTCGCATCAGCGTCCCGTGTTCTGGCAGAACAAAGACGACCAGGGCAACGAACAGAAAGGCATGATTCAGGATGCGTTACCGGTTACCTTGCTCATCAACATTCTCAGCCTGGGACTGATCATCTTGATTGCTCTACCGCTCGGTGTGATCTCGTCCTTACACCAGAATGGACCGCCCGACCGCGCTATCACCATTTTTGTTTTTGTCGGATTTGCCATACCTGGTTTCTGGCTGGCACTGATGTTGATGTACTGGATGGGAGTTGCTCACAACTGGCTGCCCATATCCGGATTGCACAGCCTGGATTATGAAAAAATGGGCCTGCTGGCCCAGCTGATTGATAGTGCAAAACATCTCGCCATTCCTGTTTTCATTTCCGCCCTGGGCGGACTGGCAGGCATCTCCCTGTTTGTAAAAAACGGTATGCTGGATGTTCTTCACCAGGATTACATTACGACAGCCCGCGCCAAGGGTCTGGACGAGCACACCGTGGTATATCGTCACGCTCTTCGCAACGCCATGCTTCCACTGATCACGCTACTCGGCCTGTCAATCCCGGGGCTTATCGGCGGCTCGGTCATTGCCGAGTCGCTGTTTGCCATTCCCGGCATGGGCAAGCTTTTTTATGATGCCGTGATGATGCGCGACTTTCCCGTCATCATGGGGATACTGACTATCGGCTCGGCACTGACGCTGATAGGCAATCTGCTGGCCGACATCGCCTATGCCTGGGCTGATCCGCGCGTCAGGCGGGGAGTTGCCGGATGAGGCATGCACTTTCCAATCCGCTCGCCCGCTGGGGACTGGCCATCATCGGAAGCATCCTGCTGATGGCCTTGCTGGCCCCATTGATTGCGCCTTTTGATCCGGACGCCATTGACGTCAGGTCTATTCTTCTCCCTCCCTCCCCGTCCCACTGGATGGGAACGGACGGGCTGGGGCGAGACGTATTTTCACGCATGCTGTTCGGCGCACGTATCTCTCTGCTGGTCGGTTTTGTCGCCGTCGGCATTGCCACGGCTATCGGCATACTTTTGGGAGCAATTGCAGGATTCTATCGTGGGTGGGTAGATGTGCTCATCATGCGGCTGGTGGACGTCATGCTGTCGATCCCGACGTTCTTTCTGATTCTGGCCGTGATCGCCTTCCTCACGCCATCGATCTGGAACATCATGATTGTCATCGGACTGACTTCATGGATGGGTGTAACCAGACTGGTGCGTGCAGAATTCCTGAGCCTGCGTGAACGTGAATTTGTCCTTTCAGCGCAGACTCTGGGAGCAGGAAATCATCGTCTCATTTTTCGTCATCTCCTGCCAAACAGCCTGACGCCCATCATTGTCAGCTTCGTACTTGGCGTGGCAAGTGCGGTACTGGTGGAGTCCGGGTTGTCATTCCTCGGCCTCGGGGTTCAGCCACCGCAGGCATCCTGGGGAAATATTCTGACCGATGGCAAGGAATACATTCAGTTTGCCTGGTGGCTATCCCTGTTCCCGGGCTTCGCCATTCTGCTCACGGTGCTGGGCTACAACTTGCTTGGAGAGGGTTTGCGTGACGCACTGGATCCACGCTCCGGAAAAACTACCGCTACGTAAAGTGATGTGGAAAAATTGATCTGTATCATACTTTTCTATCATCAATAGCTGATAGTATCTTCAAACTTGCGTCTGATTTGAACATTATGAAAATTCTGCTCGTTGAAGATGCCCGGGCAATTGCGACCGTCATGACGGCAAGACTGCAAAGTTTCGGGCACGAAGTCATTCTTGCAGAGAATGGCAAGATCGCAGTGGAAAAGTATCAGAAAGCCAACCCGGACCTGATCCTGATGGACATCGAGATGCCGATCATGAATGGCTTTGAGGCAACTAACCAGATACGCGAGCACGAAGCCACTCTGCAATGGGCATGGACGCCCATCCTGTTTCTTACCGCGTCGGACACCTCTGAAAACCTGATCACCGCTATCGAAGCCGGCGCCGATGACTTCCTTTCCAAGACACTTCCCGAGCCAGTACTGCATGCCAAAATGAAAGCCATGGTTCGCATAGCCGCTCTGCGCCAGAAATTGTCTGCAGCCAACAGAAAACTGCACGAACTGGCAATGCGGGATGGTTTGACTGGGCTGTTCAATCGGCGTCACATGGACATGCTTCTTGATGCCGAATGGAAAACTGCCCTACAAAAACGAAGCCCATTTGGAATTCTGTTGCTGGATATCGACAATTTCAAGAAATATAACGACCACTACGGCCATCAGACTGGCGATGATTGCCTTCGAAAAGTGGCTCAGGCACTGCACAACGCCACAGAATCGGCAAATAGCACCAGGCTAACACAAGGGGCCTTCACGGCGAGGTATGGCGGTGAGGAGTTTGCCCTGGTCATTCCCAACGCATCCGTTGATTCCTGTGAATCGATTGCAGGATCTGTTCTGGATGCCGTTCGTGATCTGGGTATTCCCCATGCGAAAAATGCCGACTGGGGGATCGTAACGACGTCTATTGGCTGTGCATATCTCAATGTTGCCAGCGATACCATCGCCGGCATATTCCGCACAGCGGACACATGCCTTTATCGGGCCAAGAACAATGGCAGGAATCGTGTTGAATTCGGCTAAACATCGGCCTGCATCAGGTTATAATGGCTCTATTCACATGAGCAATGCCCATATTCCGGGCAATACTTAGAATCAAGGAGAACACATGGGATTCCTGGCCGGCAAACGTGCCCTCATCGTCGGACTGCTCAGCAACAGATCCATCGCCTACGGAATAGCCGAAGCGATGAAGCGCGAAGGGGCTGAACTCGCCCTGACCTACCAGTCAGATCGTTTTGAAGACCGCCTTAAAAAGCTCGGTGCCGAATTCGACACCGACATCATCCTGCCCTGCGATGTAGCGGAAGACACTCAGATTGAAGCATTGTTCGAATCGTTGGGTAAACGCTGGGATGGTTTTGACATTCTGGTTCATTCTGTTGCCTTCGTGCCCAAGGTCGCGCTGGATGGCGACTACATGGATAATGTCAATCGCGAATATTTCCGGATTGCGCACGACATCAGTTCATACAGCTTTTCCGCGCTGGCCAAGGCCGCACTGCCAATGATGGAAGGCCGTAATGGTTCCATGCTGACCATCAGCTATATTGGCGCTGAACGCACCCTGCCCAACTATAACGTGATGGGAGTGGCCAAAGCCAGCCTGGAGGCCAATGTGCGCTATATGGCGCAAAGCCTGGGTCCCCGCGGAATCCGTGTCAATGCGGTCTCGGCCGGCCCGATCAAAACGCTGGCTGCTTCCGGCATCGGGGGGTTCGATCGCATCATCGGGTTCTATGAAACGCATGCACCACTACGCCGGAATGTTTCAATCGAGGAAGTCGGCAACGTTTCCGCCTTCCTGTGCAGTGACCTTGCCAGTGGGGTGACAGGAGAAATTACCTATGTAGATGGTGGGTTTAACATCACTGCTGCCGGCAACATCTAGGGATGTTGCAAAAGACTATTCAAAACTTTACATGCCTTTTTTGACTATCATTCTTGGTACAATCAAACATATATAAATGACAGGAGCGCATCTAAAATGCAAGTAAGCCAGAAGGTAAACGCCGACAAATCCGTTCTATCCCTGAGCGGACGTTTTGACTTTAATTCGCACCGTGATTTTAGAGAAGGATATGAGGCGATCCTCAAGACCTCAGGCATACGTTCGATGGATATTGATCTGACTGGCGTCGATTACCTCGACAGTTCCGCCCTCGGCATGCTTTTATTGCTGAAAGAACGGGCCACGGCACAGAATGTGGATGTTTCGCTGGTTGGTTGCAACGGGACAGTCAAACAAATTCTTGATATCGCAAACTTCGGCAAGCTTTTCACAATGAAATAATTGTTACCCCTTATTGCCCGCTAAAACGATAACAATGGCCACTTCTCCTACAAGAACCATCATACTTCCAGGACTGGCGCTGACGCTGATCGCAGGACTTGGGTTCTGGGCCGTGCAAAGCACCCTGCCAATGCAGCTGCTGGTGCTGGCCGGATTATCGGCCGGCTGGGTCATTCTGATACAACGTGCTTTTAGCAATATGAAGTACCGCGAGTCACAGCTCTCGGATGCAATGGAACAGAAACTTGTCCAACTGGCCAGTGAGTTTGATGATCTGTTGCACATGATGAACGAAGAATTCGAGGCCCAGATTGCTGGCTCGAAATCCGAACTTGGTCAACTTCAATCTGTGTTGAGTGATGCCATCGGCAAACTCATCGATAGCTTCACCACCCTGGAAGCCATTACCCGCAGGCAACAGGAACTGGCGCTCTCGCTCGCACAACGGGGAGAGTCTGGCGATGGCAATTCTGACCAGCACCTGAGCTTTGAGAAATTTCTGGCCGAAACGACCGAAACGCTGACATTCTTTGTCGACAATACGGTGCAGAACAGCATGCTCGGTATGGATCTGGTCGGCAAGATGGATGATATCTCACGCAAGGTTAATCAGATTCTCGACATTCTGGGCGAACTCGAATCGATTGCCAGCCAGACCAATCTGCTTGCCCTCAATGCGGCCATTGAGGCTGCACGGGCCGGGGAAGCCGGCCGCGGTTTTGCCGTCGTCGCAGACGAGGTGCGGAATCTTTCAGTCCGTTCCAACGGATTCAGTCAGCAAATCAGACAGCAGATGACCCTTGTAAACGGTTCAGTGAGCGAGGCCGAGAAAGTCATACTCGGCATTTCATCCAAGGACATGAATTTTGCGCTCAGTTCCAAGCAGAACGTAGACATCATGATCGGCCGAATCGAGGCACTGAATGCTTCCATGTTGGAAACCGCGAATGAACTGTCGGTTAACGCCGATATCGTCAAGCAGAATGTGCAGACAGCAGTCACTTCCCTGCAGTTTCAGGACATGGCCACACAACTCGTGGCGCATACCGGCAGGCGGCTGGAGGTGATCGACAACATTCTTTCTGGCATCGCCGCCATTGATGAAGCCTGGGTTGACGACAACGACAGGCTCGAACGCTGGCATCAGAAGGTCAGCAATGCACGCGATCTGATTGAAAGAACTCGCCGCAACCCGGTCAGCCAAATGAACGTGGATGCGGGCGACATTGAATTGTTCTAAATTTATTTAATTTTTTCACAACAACAGTACTGACAACTTACGGAGTTGCAAGATCATGGCAAAAACAGTTCTCACAGTTGACGATTCCGCCTCGATTCGACAGATGGTTTCGTTTACTCTCAAAAGTGCCGGATATGAAGTGACCGAAGCCGTAGACGGGCAGGATGGGCTGGATAAGGCCAAAGTCAAGGCCTACAACCTGGTTCTATCTGATCAGAACATGCCCCGCATGGACGGCATTACGATGATCAAAAATCTGCGCGCCCTGCCACAATACCGGTCGGTGCCCATTCTCATGCTGACCACAGAGTCCGGTGATGCAATGAAAACAGCAGGCAAGGCTGCGGGCGCCACTGGCTGGCTGGTCAAGCCGTTTGATCCGCAAAAGCTTATTGAAGTCGTCAAAAAAGTCATTGGCTGACCCCGTGCCACTGAGCGCATATAACTAAATAACGAAGAGGCTTCCATGGCAATCGACATGAGCCAGTTCTATCAGGTGTTCTTCGAGGAGAGCGGAGAACATCTGGCCGACATGGAACGCATGCTGTTGGAGGTTGACGTCGATGCTCCGAACATAGACGACCTCAACGCCATTTTCCGTGCCGCACATTCCATCAAGGGTGGGAGCGGGACTTTCGGCTTTACCGACATGACGGAAGTTACGCATGTCCTGGAAACACTGCTTGACCGACTTCGCAAGAGCGAGATGCAGCCACGCACCGAGATGATCGACGCATTTCTGGCCGCCGCGGATGTGCTTAAGGATCAACTGAACGCACATGTCAACGGAACCATCGCCGATCGCGGTCCTGCCGAAGACATCATTCAGGTGCTGAACAAGCTGGCAAGCGATGACAAACCTGTTGCAGCCACAATTGACATCCCGTCAGAACTCCAACAACCGACCAGCGAACCGGTACCCATTGCTTCTGCACCGGAAATGCCTGCAGTGCAACCCCCTCCCGCACCTGTTTCCGTGGTCAAGACCTATCGTATTGTATTCACCACCCCCATCAAATTTGCCAAGCAGAAGGGTGTGATGGATGGCCTGATTGCTGAACTCAGTCAACTCGGCAATCTTGAAACACTCAGCGAACCCGACCTGGACGAAAAGAAAGTCAAGGGCAAGGACAAAGACAAGAAAAAAGCCAAGAGCAAGAACAAGGATGTCGGGCCGTTAATCTGGGAATTTCTGCTTACTGGTGATACTACCGAGGGTGCCATTCGGGACATTTTTTCCTTCGTCGCCGATGCGGAGCAACTGCAGGTCGAGTTGCGGGACAACGGTGCTTCGAATGAGGAAGGCACGGACGAGGGTTTTGGATTATTCACTCAGGAACCAGCATCCGCAAATGAGGATGAGGGATTCGGTTTCTTTGGCGACATCCCCTTGCCAGAACCGGAATTGGCAAAGAGCGACGAAGAACAGAGCTATGGCTTTTTTGTTGAAGACCTGCCTGCCACCAGAACCGAATCCAACGATGAATCCTATGGCTTTTTCGACGAACCTGCCCCTTCCCCGGTAACCCCTGCGGGTGACGGCGATGGTTACGGTTTTTTCCAGACGGTTACCACCCCGCACCCGGAACCTGCCGCACCCGAACCGGTCATCAAAGCCGAGCCGGTGAAGCCTGCGACCGGCACGACAACGCCTCCTGCTAAGGCTGCCGCAGCATCGGCCGAGGCCACATCGATCCGTGTCAGTGTGGAGAAGGTCGACCAGCTGATCAACCTGGTCGGCGAACTGGTGATCACGCAGGCCATGCTGGCACAAACAGCAAGCACGGTTGATCCGGTTCTGTATGAGGCGCTTAACAATGGCCTGACTCAGTTGGAGCGCAATACCCGCGATCTGCAGGAATCGGTGATGTCAATCCGGATGATGCCGATCAGTTTCGTATTCAATCGCTTCCCTCGTGTGGTTCGCGACCTGGCAAGCAAGCTTAACAAGCAGGTGGAACTGGTCACGGTCGGAGAAAACACGGAACTGGATAAGGGATTAATCGAGAAAATTTCCGACCCCCTCACTCACCTCGTTCGCAACAGCCTGGATCACGGCATTGAAATGCCCGAAAAGCGGCTTGCCGCCGGCAAAAAAGCCAAAGGTACCATTACCTTGTCTGCCTCCCACCAGGGGGGCGCCATTGTGATCGAAGTTGCGGATGATGGTGCCGGACTGAATCGGGAGAAAATTCTTTCCAAGGCGATGGAACGTGGGCTGCCGGTTTCGGACAACATGCCAGATCAGCAAGTGTGGCAACTGATCTACGCGCCCGGCTTTTCCACAGCCGATGTAGTCACCGATGTCTCCGGACGTGGCGTCGGCATGGATGTGGTCATCCGTAACATCACGGAAATGGGTGGTGCGGTTGAGATCGAGTCTGTTTACGGATGGGGCACAAAAATGACTGTCCGGCTGCCGCTGACTCTGGCAATCCTTGACGGCATGACCGTTTCGGTAGGTGAGGCCGTATATGTGATTCCGCTCAACCTCATCATTGAAACCTTGCAACCCCGTGCGGAAGATGTGAAAAGCGTCACCGGCCAGGGCAAGGTCGTGCATGTCCGTGGCGAATATCTACCACTGATCGCCCTGCATGAATTATTCAACACTGATCCGGTATTCAGGGACCCGACACAGGGCGTACTGGTCATGATCGAAGACAAAGGCAAAAAGGCCGCCCTTTTCATCGATACACTGCTTGGTCAGCAACAGGTTGTGATCAAGAGCCTGGAAACCAATTACCGGAAGGTTCAAGGAATTTCCGGAGCCACCATTATGGGAGATGGTCGGGTGGCCCTGATTCTAGACGTTCCAGCCATCATCAAGATGGGCACTTCAGATTAGCCGGTTTAACAGAAATAAAGGAGCGCAACAGTGAGTGAAGCAATTTTGGCAGAAGCCCACGAAAACTACAGCGGTACTTCCTCGGGCGAATATCTGACATTTACCCTGGGGCAGGAAGAATATGGCATCGATATCCTTAAGGTTCAGGAAATCCGTGGCTATGACTCTGTAACACGCATTGCCAATACTCCTGAATTTATCAAGGGCGTCATCAACCTGCGTGGCACGATCGTGCCCATCGTGGACCTGCGCATACGCTTCAATCTGGGCAAGGTCGAATACAATGACTTTACCGTTGTGATTATCCTCAATGTCAGCGACCGTGTGGTCGGCATCGTGGTCGATGGCGTCTCCGATGTCATCACCCTGCAACCAGGTCAGATCAACGCCGTGCCTGATCTGGTTTCAACCATTGACACAAAATATCTGGTCGGACTCGGAACAGTGGCAGAAAGAATGCTCATCCTGGTGGACATCGAAAGTCTTATGACCAGCCATGAAATGGCACTTATCGACAATATAGCGAAATAAGACAGGGAGATTAAAATGCGTTTGAACATGCCTGTAACAAATAACGAGGTCATCCTCAAAGATAACTCGATGATCGTATCCAAGACTGATGTCAAGGGGATCATCACATTCATCAATCAGGATTTCCTCGAAATAAGCGGATTTGCTGAAAGCGAACTGATCGGCCAACCGCATAGCATCGTTCGTCACCCTGACATGCCGCCCGAAGCCTTTGCCGATGTCTGGAACACACTTGGCTCTGGCAAGCCCTGGGAAGGGTTGGTTAAAAACCGCTGTAAAAATGGTGACTTCTACTGGGTGTATGCGCGGGCCACTCCTCTTCTGGAAAACGATACTGTCGTGGGCTTCATGTCCGTTCGCACCAAGCCGACACGCCAACAGGTCGAGGCCGCGGGCAATGCCTATCGACTGTTCAAGGAGGGCAATGCAAAGGGACTGAAAATTCAGGAAGGCAAGGTCGTCAAGGACAGCCTCATCGCAAAACTGAATATCTTTAAGAACATGTCCATCAAATCCCGCCTGACCTCGGTCATCGCGGGCCTTTCCCTGTTATTGATTCTGATTGGCTTCCTGGGTCTGCTTGGCATGCAGAAAGCCAATGAAGGTTTGAAAACGGTATACGAAGACAGAGCGGTTCCAATCAACCAGCTAGGCGAGATTCGTGCACTCATGCTGAAAAACCGCATACGTCTGGCTACCAGCCTGGTCGACGCAAAAATCGATGTCAACGACAAGAAGGTTGTCACCCAGATACTGAATCAGGAGACGATCGCAAAAAACACCGCTGATATTGAACAGTTCAGGAATCGGATTACTGAACTGTGGAAATCCTTCATGGACACAAAACTGTCAAAGGACGGCAAGGCACTGGCAGAAAAATTCGCTGCCAGCCGGGGGCAGTTTGTCAAGGAAGGCATTAATCCCGCTATCACAGCGCTACGAGCCAACAACTTCAACGAAGCCCGAACCATCATCACTGCCAAAGTTGCCCCCTTGTATGAAGCAGCAAATACGGACATGGAAAATCTGGTCAAGTATCAGATGGAAGTGGCCAAATCGGAATACGATGCAGGTGTCAGCCGATATGAAACCACACGCAACCTGGCCATCGGATGCATTGCGTTGGGCGTTTTGTTCGCACTGTGGCTGGCTTTTTCGTTGATTCGTGCCATCATCCGACCGCTCGAAATCGCCATTACAACTTTCAAACAGATTTCTCAAGGTAACTACACCACACAGGTGCTGATCGAGCATGACGACGAAATTGCTCGTGTGCTGAACGCCCTGCGTTCCATGCAGATCAAGCTCGGCAATGATGTGGCCGAGGTGGCACAAACCGCTGGCGAGAATCTGCGCATCAAGGTCGGTCTGGACAATGTCTCGACCAATGTCATGATCGCGGACAATGAACGGAAAATCATTTACATGAATCGTTCAGTACTGGCCATGATGAAGAATGCCGAAGCAGCATTGCGCACGGTTTTCCCGAGTTTTGCTGCCGACAAACTCCTGGGCAGCAGCATTGATCAGTTCCACAAGAACCCGGAACACCAGAAAAATCTGCTGGCCACATTCAACTCCACCTATGCAACCCAGATATCGGTTGGCGGACGCACTTTCGCCTTGTCTGCCAACCCGGTAGTGGATGACAGGGGGCACCGTCTGGGCTCTGTCGTCGAATGGGACGATATTACCGAAAAACTGGCAGCCGAACTGCGCGAGCGTGCGCTGGCAGCAGAAAACCTGCGCGTCAGAATCGCCTTGGACAACGTCAGCACCGGTGTCATGATTGCAGACAATGAGCGCAACATCATATATACCAACAAAGCTGTCATAGACGTGCTCTCCGGCGCAGAAGCCGGCATTCGCAAGCAACTCCCCAATTTCAGCGTATCCAAACTGATCGGCACCAACATCGACAGTTTCCACAAGGATCCATCGCATCAGGCGCGGCTGCTCTCCACATTTAACGCGCCCTATACTGCCAACATGGTCATCGGCGGCCGTTCCATGCGGGTAACCGCCAATCCGGTCATTAACGAAGCAGGGGAACGTCTGGGGGCCGTAGCCGAATGGCTTGATCGTACGACGGAAGTGGCCACCGAACAGGAGATCGCTGCACTCGTCGAAGCTGCCGTGATGGGCGATTTCTCCAGACGCATCGAACTGTCGGGCAAGGATGGCTTCTTCAAGGCCCTGGGCGAAGGCATGAATAAGCTCATGAACACCAGTGAAACAGGACTCAACGAAGTCGTACGCGTGCTCAATGCGCTATCGCGCGGCGATCTGACCGAGACCATCACCAACGAGTATTTCGGCACCTTCGGTCAATTGAAGGACGATTCGAATGCAACAGTACAGAATCTGAAACAGTTGATTTCCGATATCAAGACCGCCGTCGATTCGATCAACACCGCGGCCAAGGAAATCGCCGCCGGCAATACCGATCTGTCGCAACGCACCGAAGAGCAGGCGTCCAGTCTGGAAGAGACCGCCTCTTCAATGGAAGAACTGGCCTCCACCGTGAAGCAGAACGCGGAGAATGCCAAGCAGGCCAATCA
>WBZN01000236.1_pt1 | contig 66039 bp, 61 predicted proteins | sample 5204281 | NCBI WGS metagenome assembly WBZN01 (sample SAMN12344347, study PRJNA552823) | activated sludge metagenome | biome: Activated sludge suspended growth; feature: Nitrification reactor; material: Wastewater; isolation source: activated sludge from nitrification reactor of wastewater... | reverse complement strand
AGAAGCGCCATGGCCTATGCCTCCTTCGCAGTTCCTTTAATGACGGATAAGATGTTGACAATTTCGTGCCGCCGCGACCATAGTTCGCGGCGAAACAGGTCCGCATTCTATGCCGGCGTTCTTCGGCAAGTCAACAGAATGAGCCTTGGGAAGAAGGCCTAGCACTCGGCAAGTCATGGGGCTTTGGGCCCAATGTACATGCGGCTCTGCGCAGGTACGACTACATAAGGATGCATCCATGTCCGACTGCATTTGGTTATGGTGACGCGCGCGAGCGGCTCTGAATCGGAACAGCGTCGCAAAAAAATTGTCACGTTTGTGCTCTTAGTGATCCTGCTGATCAGTGTGAGCCTGTTTCTCGGTGGGCCGAAGGAATCCGAGGTCATCATCGTGGAGTTCCCGAACGGGAAGACGATGGAAACGGAAGTGGCCAGCACGCCGGAAAAGCTGCTGTTCGGTCTCGCCTTTCGGGAAGGATTGCCAGCCGATACGGGGATGCTTTATATCTTTGAGGCGACGGGAGCGCATCGTGTGGCGACTCGTCAGTTCCGCTTTCCTGTAGATATGTTCTGGGTAGATGAGAGTCATCATGTGGTGCAGATTTTAGAGCAGGTGCAGCCTTGCGCCCAGGATCCTTGTCCATTCTACGGTCCTCCGCCTGAGCCGATTCGGTATTTGATCGAGGCGGAGGCGGGGTACGCGAAACGCGCGGGGATTACGACCGGGATGGAACTGAAGTTTACGCTTCGGATGTAAGAGGAAGAAGGGGAGTTGGAATCGCTTATGGAAGGGTTTCAGTGTGTGGCCAAGGTTGAGGACATTCCTCCTGGCCAGGTCAAAGTCGTCAAGGTGAATGAGCGTGCCATTGCGGTGTTCAACATCGAGGGGCATTTTCATGCCATCTATAATTCGTGCCCTCATGAAGGTGGCCCGCTCAATAAGGGCCGCGTGAAAGGGCATGTCGTCTCCTGTCCCTGGCACGACTTGGCCTTTGATGTTCGAAATGGGCAAGGGACGGACGGCGGAGGGTACTGCGTCGGAAGCTATGATGTGCGGGTGGAAGACGGACAGATATTTGTCGGAGGGCGGCGCAAGGTGTAGCCGCGCGGAGTGATGATGTCGGAGTTCTCAGGAAGATGAGCCCATTAAGCAAAACCGTTCCCACGGGTACCGAGCAGGAACCGGGTGCCAAAGTCATCAAGGCGCGAGTCGGAATGCCGGTTCACATCCGGCTCTGGGAGGATCGCACGAGGGGCGAATTATGGGTCCCAATGTATGATGCCGCTGTCATGCCCCTGGTGGAGGACGATTTTCTTCGCACGGCCAGCAACAATGCGGTCGATCAAGGACAGCGCACGTTCGAGTTTAAGCCCTCGACCCCCGGAACTCATCGGCTGGTCTTTGAAAAGCGATTGGGGTGGAAATTCACGGCCGAAGACCGGCAGATATTTTACGTCACCGCGTCTTGAGGCTAAGGAAGCGGCGAGAAAACGGCCATGCCTGACATTGCGTGTGTGAATGGTCACTTCGGTCCTGTGGCGGAAGCCGTGGTCAGTATCGAGGACCGTGGGTTTCAGTTCGGGGACGGCGTGTATGAGGTCATCCGCACCTATCGGGAGAAACCATTTGCCCTAGACGAGCATTTTGCCCGGTTTGAGCGGAGTGCGCAGGCATTGGACCTCTCGCTGGGGCGCACCAAGGACCAGTGGATGGCGTTGATTCAGGAAGGCCTCCGGCTGAGCCGGTTTCCTGAGACCAAAATTTATCTGCAGGTGACGCGCGGGCAGGCTCCGCGGGATCATCCTTTTCCTGCCTCGCCTGTGCCGACGACGGTGCTGACCTTTCGCGAGCTTCATTCTCTCGACTCCTCGATTCGCAAGGCCGGGGTTCGGGCCATCACGGTAGACGACATTCGCTGGGGACGCTGCGATATTAAAAGCGTCAATCTTTTGGCGAATGTTCTGGCACGCCAGCGGGCAAAGGAAGCCGATGCATTCGAGGCCATTTTGGTTCGAGATGGATTAGTCACCGAGGGGTCTGTCAGTAATGTCATGATCGTGCGAAACGGTGTTATTGAGACCGCACCTGAAGGACACCGCATCCTTTCCGGGGTCACGCGGGCGATTGTTCTGGATCTGGCCAGGAAGGAAGGGCTGCCGGTTGTGGAATCTTTCGTCGGCCGGGACGATCTCCTGACGGCGTCCGAAGTCTTTTTGACGGGAACGACGGTGGAAGTATTACCGGTCGTACGCATTGATGGGCATGAGATCGGCGCGGGAGTGCCAGGCCCTCTGTCACAGCGTTTGTCTCGTCGTTGGGAAGCTCTGATCAGCTAGCGTCCCTTGCTTTCACTCCTATGGCATGGTAAGGTTCACGCGCTGTAAGTGGGCCTGGGCCCACTTTTTTGTTTGAGCAACTTTTGCCTATGAGTGATGCGGGAGCGGTGTCGGCAGGGAAGCCTTCGGTGAAACGCGCTGAGGCGCTCAACCTCCGCGTGCAAGAAGTTGCGGCTCCCATTCTGCAATCCCACGGCCTTGAGTTGGTCGAGACGGTGTGTGTTGGCCAAGGTCCCCGGACCGTGATCCGGGTCTTCATCGACAAGCCTGGCGGAATTTCGCTGACAGACTGTGAGCAGGCGCATCGTTCTCTGAGCCCGGCGCTGGACGTCATTGATCCGTTTCCGCATGCCTATACGCTGGAAATATCGTCGCCCGGCCTAGATCGGCCCCTGCGGACCGTGCAAGATTATCGGCGTGTGATCGGACAGCCGGTGACGCTCAAATTGCGCGAACCGCTTCAGTCGCAATGGCGGGTGGAGGGGACTGTGGTGGCGGTGGAGGATTGCGCGGTGACATTGGCTGTCCAGCAGAAGAAAATTATGGATACGATTCGGGTGGAGTTTGATCATATTGCGCTGGCGCGTCGAAAGGTTGAGTTTTCCAAGTAGTAGACGGTGCCCGGTGGTGTGTTAACCATGAGGTGTGAGCTATGAACCGAGAGTTGATCGCCGTCATCGATGAAATCGGCCGTCAAAAGGGCATCGATAAGGCCAGGGTCATTGGCGCGATCGAGTCGGCGCTGCAAACGGCTGCGAAAAAACGATTCGGCCAGGCCGAGAATATCCAGGTCGAAATTGACAGCAAGACCGGCGAAATTTCGGTGGTGTCCAAGAAAATCATCGTTGATACGGTGGCCAATCCGAAGGCTGAGATTTCCCTGAAGGAAGCGCGCGAATACGATGAAGGCGCGGAGGTCGGTGACGAAATCGGCTCCCTCATCGAGATGGACGAACTGGGGCGCATTGCAGCTCAAACGGCCAAGCAGGTGATCTTCCAGAAGGTCCGGGAAGCCGAATGGGAAGCCGTTCAAAAGGAATATTCGACTCGCCAGGGGGACCTGGTGAACGGCATCATCCTCGGCATGGAGCGGCGAAATTTCCTGGTCGATCTCGGCAAGACCGAGGCCATTCTTCCTATTCAGGAACAGATCCCGCGTGAAACGTACCGGCGTGGAGATCGCGTGAAGGCGTTGCTGCTGGAGGTGCGTCGCACACCGAAGGACGTGCAGGTCATCCTGTCCCGTAGCCATCCGCAGTTTGTGGCCAAGATGTTCGAGCTGGAAGTCCCGGAGGTCGGGGAGAAAATCGTTGAGATCAAGTCGATCGTGCGCGAACCGGGCGATCGCACCAAGATCGCGGTGTCTTCGCGTGATAAAGCCGTGGATCCGGTGGGGGCCTGCGTCGGAATTAAGGGGTCGCGCGTACAGGCGGTGGTGCGAGAGTTGCGCGGAGAAAAGATCGACATTATCACCTGGACGCAGGATCCTCGCGTGTTCATCGCGGAGGCATTGAATCCCGCGACCATCGAGAAAGTCGGTATCGACGAAGAGAAGAAGTCGGCATTGGTAGTCGTGGCGGATTCGCAGCTCTCGCTGGCGATTGGGAAGAACGGGCAAAATGTCCGACTGGCCGCTCGCCTGACCGGCTGGAAGATCGATATCATCAGCGCGACGGAATATGAAAAGGAAAAGGCGGAGCGCGATCGAGACATCAAAGCGGCCTTGGCGGAAGAGACCGAGGCCCAGCGCCAGCAGGATGAGGCACGAAATCGGCGGGATACAGACGATCCTCCGCCGCCTGCGGCGCAGCTGGCAGACTGACGCAGCTCGGAACTCACGAGCTGAATGGCAATTATCTAAGCGGGTGGAGCTGAGCGGTACTGTATGCGCGTGTACGAATTAGCAAAGCAGCTGGGGATGGAAAATCGGGAGCTGATTCCTGAATTGAAGCGGCTCGGGATTCCGGTGGCGTCCCACAGCAGCGCCTTGGATGACGATTCGGTCCGCATCGCGCTCGAAAGGCTTGGCTCGAAGGCGCGCGCCGGTGAGGCGCCTTCTTCCGGGCATGAGGCTAAAAAAATGGTTCGTTTGCCGAAAGAGCCTAGTGGCTCGCACGCGGTCGCGCATGAAGAGCCGCCGAAGCCCGATAAGAAACGCATTCTCATCAAGAAGAAACGCGAAGAGGGCGCAGAGGAGGTTGCTGCGTCGCTCGCCGCAGCGGAAGCCGTGTTTGCGCCGGCCGCTCCCGCAGTACCGGACGCCGGTGTTGTGGCTCAGGCCCCCCTGCCCGGTTCTGAGGTAAGCGAGGGTAGTCCAATTGCGCCTGTACCGGCTGAAGAAGCCGAGCCCCAGCCGCCTGTTGTTGCGACTGCCGAGGATGTGACGGTCAAGCCATCCCAGGCTCCAGTGATGACGGTCCCTCCTGTCGATCCCCTTGCGGCAGCGAAAAAGAAAAGCCTGGTTCCGGACGCGTTGGAAAGTGAAGCCGCCGCCCGCGAGAAATTAAAAAAAGCCAAGAAGGCGCCACGGACCCGGGAAGAAGACGAAGCCAAGTTTAAGAACGACGCCACCCGGTGGGGAGATCTGCGGGCGATCCCGGTGCAGCGGCGCGAAGACCGGTCCAAGCATATTCACCATGCCTCGCCAACGGAAATCACCAAGCCGAGAAAGAAAAGCGTGAAATTGACCGCAGGAGTCAGCGTCAAAGAGTTTGCGGAACTCATCGGTCAGCGACCGGCGGACGTGGTCCGGAAGCTGATGGATATGGGGCAGATGGTGACCTTCAACCAGTCGATTAATCTCGAAGCGGCGTCGTTGATTGCCGAAGAATATGGCGCCAGGGTGGAAGTGTCGACGGAGAAGGTGGGCGAAGCGTTGCTGGAAGAGGCGGCGCAATCCTCCGGGGAAGAACATGCCGTGTCGCGGCCCCCAGTCGTCACGATCATGGGCCATGTCGATCATGGAAAAACGTCCTTGTTGGATGCCATTCGTGAAACGAAGGTGGCGGAAGGCGAAGCCGGAGGCATTACGCAACATATCGGCGCCTATATCGTCGGTGTCCACGGTAAGCAAGTGACGTTCCTCGATACCCCGGGTCACGAAGCGTTTACGGCGATGCGGGCACGGGGAGCGAAAGCGACGGATATTGTCATTTTGGTCGTCGCGGCAGACGATGGTGTCATGCCTCAGACAGTTGAGGCGATTCATCATGCCAAGGCCGCCGGCGTTCCGCTGATCGTGGCCATCAACAAAGTGGACAAACCAGGCGCCAATGTCGACCGCGTAAAAAATGCCCTGACCGAGCATGGATTGGTAGCCGAGTCGTGGGGCGGCGATACGATTATGGTGGAAGTCTCCGCGAAGCAACGGACCGGTCTGGATCAGCTCTTGGAAATGATTCTCCTGCAGGCGGAAGTTCTGGAACTGAAAGCGGACCCCACTCGCATGGCGAAGGGCTTGGTGATCGAAGCCAAGCTGGACCGTGGACGGGGACCCATCGCGACGGTTCTGGTGCAAAGCGGAACCTTGCATGTGGGGGACGCGTTTGTGGTCGGCAATTTCAGCGGTCGCGTTCGTGCGCTGATCACGGATACGGGAAAGAAAACCACGGAAGCAGGGCCCTCGGTGCCCGTTGAAGTCATCGGATTGCCGGGAGTGCCGTCTGCCGGTGATGCGTTCACCATTGTGAAGGATGAGCGGGTCGCTCGCGAGATCGCGCAGGAAAGGGCGATGAAGCAGCGGGCAGCCGATTTGGCCGGTCCGGCGAAGGTCAGCCTGGATGATTTGTTTGCCAAGATCCAAGAGGGCAATGTCAAAGAATTGCCGATCGTGATCAAGGCTGACGTGCAGGGCTCATCAGAGGCCTTGGCAGCCGCCGTTGAAAAGATGCCGGCCGGGGCGGTCAAGTTGCGAGTCATGCACACCGGGGTCGGAGGGATTACCGAAACCGATATTCTGCTGGCGGCCGCATCGAAGGCAATTGTCATTGGGTTCAATATCCGTCCTGAACCGAAAGCGGCGGCGTTGGCGGAACGAGAAGGTGTGGACGTCCGTCTCTACAGCATCATTTATGATGCGCTGAACGATATCCGGGCGGCCATGGAAGGCTTGCTCGAACCCACGCTCAAGGAACGCATCCTCGGACGCGCTGAGGTGCGGCAGATGTTCACGATCCCCAAGGCCGGCCTGGTGGCCGGTTGCTACGTGGTGGACGGCGTCATTTCCCGGGCCAGCGCCGGGGTGCGTGTGATTCGGGATAGTGTGGTGGTCTATGAAGGCAAGTTGGGTTCGCTCAGGCGTTTCAAGGATGATGTGCGGGAAGTCCAGCAGGGATATGAATGCGGCATCACGGTTGAAAACTTCAACGACCTCAAATCAGGAGACATCATCGAGGCGTTTGCCATCGACAAGGTTGCGGCAAAGCTCGAATCGGCACACCGCGGCACTTCTCCGCAAACTCATCGGGCATGATCGTCGGACTTTGTACGGTCGAGTTGTTCATCCCCGATGGACATTCATTGAAAGACAAACGCCGGGTCTTGCAAAGTGTGAAAAGTCGTTTGCGGGAGAAGTTCAACGTGTCCGTCGCTGAAGTGGGGGATCAAGAGTTGTGGCAGAAGGCAATTTTAGGCTTGGCCTGCGTGGCGAATGAATCCGCCCACGTCAATCAGGTGTTGGACCAAGCCGTGAATCTGATTCAGGGGGTGCCCACGATTCAGTTACTCCGCTCTCGGATCGAGTTGCTGTAAGGCCGCGCCATGACGAAATCGACGTATAGCCGGGCCGATCGGGTGGCAGATCAGATCCGCATGGAAGTGGCTGACATTTTGATGCGGAAGATCAAAGATCCGCGCGTGCGTTCCGTGACGGTGACCGATGTGGAGTTGACTAAAGATTTGCGCATTGCGCGCGTCTTTGTCACGACCATGGAGCAGAACAAGGACGAGCGGCTGGTATTCGATGGACTGGCGAAGGCGAGTGGTTTCGTCCGGGCGGAGCTCGGGCGGCGCCTGGCGCTACGCTACCTGCCGGAATTGATCTTTATGAAAGATGTCAGCGGCCCGCGGGCTGACCGGGTTCTGGCCCTGTTGGACGGGTTGCATCAGGATGAGACCAGGGAAGGTATGCTCCCGGAATCCTCTCGCCCCGATGTGTAACCCATGACTATGATTGCATCGACGGAATTCCATACGGCTGCGATGGTTCAGGATGGGGTGCTCAATGTCCGCAAAGAGGCCGGATGGACCTCGCACGATGTGGTTGCCCGGATTCGGGGGAAATTGCGCGGGATAAAGCTGGGCCATGCGGGCACGCTGGATCCTGCGGCAACAGGGGTGTTGCCGTTGCTCGTCGGCCGGGGCACGCGCATCGCTGAATATCTGCTTGAGTGGGATAAGACGTATCTGGTCGGCCTGAAGTTGGGTGAAACGACCGATACGCAAGATGCGACAGGGACGGTGCTCCGGCGGTCGCCTATTACGGCCTTGACTGAAAGTCGTATCCGGGAGATTGTCGCCGGGTTTGAGGGTCGTATACAGCAGGTTCCTCCCATGTACTCGGCCGTGAAGGTGGGAGGGGTTCCCCTGTATAAGGCCGCGAGAGCTGGCAAGGATGTGGCGCGTCAGGCTCGTGAAGTCACCGTCTTTCGTTTGGAAATTGTGAACATTCAGCTTCCGAATGTGATGCTCCGGGTGGTCTGCTCCAAGGGCACCTATATCAGGACCCTCTGTGCGGACATTGGAGAACAGCTAGGGGTCGGCGGTCATATGGCGACGTTGATTCGCGAGCGCGTCGGCCCGCTGGTGGTGGAGCAGGCATTGACCGTCGAGGAAGTCGAGGCACGCCTGGCTCAGGGGACGCTGGCGGGATCGATGCTCACACTGGACGAGGCGCTCGTAGAACTTCCCGTCTGCATCGTTGGCGCAGAGACGGCGCGGAAGGTCTTACACGGGATGCCGGTGCCGGCCGCAGATGTGCTGAGTTGGCAGGGTCTGCCGACGGTTTTTTCGGAAGCATCGGGTCGGGCTATCCGCATCAAGGACAGTGTCGGGCAATTAGTCGCGATCGGCACCATGCCCACCGGGCTGGATGTTCAGGCGCGGAGTGCGAGTGAGCTGTCGATTGCTGTGTCAAAGGTATTCGTCACGGACGAATCACAGGGTGGTAGTATCGCGAACTCAATAGAGGAGTAGAGACGTATGGCACTGGTAAAAGAAGTGAAAACGGAGTTGATGAAGAGCTTTCAGCAGCATGACAAGGACACCGGCTCTCCGGAAGTGCAAATCGCCATTCTGACAAACCGGATCACGTATTTGACGGAACATTTTAAAATGCACAAGAAGGACCACCATTCCCGGCGTGGATTGTTGACGTTGGTCGGCCGACGTCGCCGTTTGCTGGATTATCTCCGACACATTGAAGAGGGCCGGTATCGCGCCGTGATCGAACGTCTGGGTATTCGTAAGTAGTCGGATGATCGAATCGGCCGCCACCATTCTGCGTGGCGGTCGAACTATTGTCCCCGCAGGTGAACACTGAAACAAGTTCAAACGCACGGGTCTACGCGCGGCGAGCGCAGAGGCCTGTGAAGGTTCCGTTTGCGAATTGAGCTTATCTCTGTGGGCATCTGTGGGATTTAACCGGAGGAGACCATAGATGAAACATGTCATAGACATCGAGTTGGCGGGTCGCCGCTTGACGCTGGAAACCGGCCGTATTGCCAAGCAGGCAGACGGCGCAATTTGGGCCACGTATGGCGACACCGTGGTCCTGGCGACGGCCGTGGCCTCACAAACCGCAAAACCCGGAGTGGATTTCCTTCCGCTGACCGTGGATTACCAGGAAAAAACCTACGCGGCGGGCAAGATTCCCGGCGGGTATTTCAAGCGGGAGGGACGACCCTCCGAGCGTGAAGTGCTCACCAGCCGGTTGATCGATCGTCCACTTCGCCCGCTCTTTCCCGAGGGCTACTATTTTGAAACCCAGGTCATCACCTCCGTTCTGTCGGCAGATAAGACCGGCGTATCTGATGTGATTGCCATCACCGCCGCATCCGCCGCGCTGGCGATCTCGTCGATTCCGTTTAATGGCCCGATTGCGGGTGTCAAGATTGGCCGCGTCAACGGCCAGTTTGTCGTCAATCCTGATCTGGAATCGCTGGAAACCAGCGATCTGCATCTCGTGGTGGCGGGAACGGCTGATGCCGTCATGATGGTCGAAGCGGGGGCCAATGAATTGCCTGAAGCGACTATGCTTGAGGCGATTGAGTTGGCGCATAGCGAGATCAAGAAAATCGTGGCGAAGATCGAAGAGCTCCGCACTCTGGCCGGTAAGCCAAAACGGGAGGTGAAGCAAGAACCGATCGATGCCGGTTTGGCCGAACAGGTGCGGAGGCTGGTGGCCGGGCCGATCCGTGAAGCCATTCTGATTCCCAATAAGAGCGCACGGCAAGAGCGATTGGACCAGGTGTTGGCGGAAACGCTTGCCGCGCTCAAATCGGACGAGCCGAATCGTGATCGGCACGTCAAGATTATTTTTCACGGGTTGGAGTACACCGAAGTTCGCAACATGATTCTCGAAAAGCGGGTGCGCGCCGATGGGCGCGGTCCGTCGGACATTCGCCCGATCACCTGCGAAGTGGGGGTGTTGCCCCGCGCGCACGGGTCTGCGGTTTTTACCCGGGGAGAAACGCAAAGTTTGGCGGTCGTGACATTGGGAACGACCGACGATGAACAGCGCATCGACGCCCTGGAAGGCGAATATATGCGCACCTTCATGTTGCACTACAATTTCCCGCCGTTCAGTGTCGGCGAGGCGCGGCCGTTGCGGTCTCCGGGGCGCCGCGAAGTCGGGCACGGGGCTCTGGCGGAGCGCGCATTGAAGTCGATCATTCCCGGTAAAGATAAGTTTCCCTACACGGTCCGGATTGTGTCGGAAATTCTTGAGTCAAACGGCTCCTCCTCCATGGCCACGGTCTGCGGTGGAACTCTGGCATTGTTGGACGCGGGTGTGCCGATCAAGGAACCGGTGGCCGGTATTGCGATGGGACTGATCAAGGAAGGTAATCAGGTATTGGTCCTATCAGATATTCTTGGGTTGGAGGATCATCTGGGCGATATGGACTTCAAGGTCACGGGGACGAAGAACGGAGTCACCGCGCTTCAGATGGACATCAAGATCGGGGGCATCGATTCCGCATTGATGCGTGAAGCCCTGGCGCAAGCCAAGGCTGGCAGGCTGCACATTCTCGGATGCATGGCGCAGGCGTTGACGGCTCCGAGGACCAAATTGTCCGCATTCGCTCCGCGCATATTCCCGATGAAGATTAAGCAGGACAAGATCCGGGACGTCATCGGACCAGGCGGAAAAATGATCCGCAGCATCATCGCGGAGACGGGTGTGAAGATCAACGTGGAAGACACGGGCGATGTGACGATCGCGTCTTCGGACGAAGCATCGGCGCAGAAGGCCATCGATATGATCAAGCGCCTGACGGAAGAAGTCGAAGTCGGCAAGATTTATCTGGGGACGGTTCGAAAGATCATGGATTTCGGCGCCTTCGTCGAGGTCCTTCCGGGTACGGACGGCCTGGTCCACATTTCTCAGCTCGCCCATCATCGCGTGAAGGCCGTCACCGACGAGGTGTCCGAGGGGGACCAAATCCAGGTGAAAGTGCTGGAAATCGATAAGCAGGGGAAAATTCGTTTGAGCCGGAAAGAAGCGATGCCGGCACCTGCGGGGGCTCCCTCCACCGAACCGACGCCCGCAGGATAATCGACCGTGTATCGCAAGATCGTTCTCGACAACAAGTTGCGGGTCGTGGCCGAATTACTCCCGACGTTGAAGTCTGTCACGATCGGGATTTGGGTCAATGTCGGGTCTCGCGATGAGCAGCCGGGAGAGGAGGGGCTCTCTCACTTCCTGGAGCATATGTTTTTCAAGGGAACGCGAAGCCGGTCGGCCACGCAGATTTCCCGTGAAATCGATGCGCTGGGCGGAGAGATGAACGCCTTTACGACCCGCGAGACGACCACGTTTTATGTGAAAGTGCTCGATCAGCAATTGGAGGCCGCGCTGGAGCTCCTGTCTGACCTGTTCTACCGTTCCCGATTCGAGCCCAAGGAAGTCGAGAAGGAAAAGCAGGTGGTGCTGGAAGAGATCCGGATGGTTCAGGATGATCCCGAGGATCTCGTGCAGGAACTCCATATGAAGCATACGCTCGGGAGCCACCCGTTGGGCCGGCCCATTCTAGGGCAAGCTCCGAGAATCCAGGCGTTGGGTCGTCACGACCTCGTTTCCTATGTCGGTTCTCACTACGATCCTGAGCGCACAGTTGTCGCCGTCGCGGGGAATTTCACCTGGAAGCGCCTTGAGAAACTCCTGGCACGTTACTTCTCCGCCCCTCACAAGGGCGTCGCCGTCAAGCAGAGTCGACGGCCTCCTGAGGTCCGCGGCGGAGTACTGGTTCGGCGCAAAGCGCTTGAACAGGTCCATCTCTGTTTGGGTTTGCAAGGATTGGGTGCCGGGCATAAGGACCGGTATGCGGCTCATGCGCTGAATGGGGTACTAGGCGGAAGCGTGAGTTCGCGCCTGTTTCAGGAGGTGAGGGAGAAGCGTGGTCTCGTGTATTCGATTTATTCGTTTTTGTCCACATACTCGGATGGCGGGATGACGACGGTCTATGCAGGCACGCGCCCTAAGGAGGTGGAGCGTGTCGTAGAGGTGGTCTGTCGTGAGCTGAAGAAGCTCCGAAGCAAGGGAATTGATGCGAAAGATCTGGCGCGCGTGAAGAATCAAATGAAGGGCAGTCTCATGCTCAGCCTCGAAAGCTCGCACAGCCGCATGAGTAAATTAGCAAAGGATGAGTTGACGCAAGGCAGTCATGTCTCACTCGAACAGATGATCGGGGAGATTGATCGGGTGACCACGGATCAGGTCTATCGTGTGGCGCAAACACTGTTGGATCAGCGCTGTCTTGCTATCACGGCGCTCGGACCGATTCCGGCCAGGAGTCTTCAGTCGTTTGCGTCATAATGGATCACCCGTCCGCCAAATCTTCCGTCGGCGGCGCAATGGAACGAGAGGAAGAAGAGATTTTTTTAAGCGGTCCTGTCAGGCTAACTGATTGATCAGATAGAACTTTGTTATTGGCGATGGCAGCAGGATTTTCAGAAAACATTTCCTTGACACGTTTGGTGGATTTAAGTACCATGGCCCCGTTTTCATCCTATACGTTCGAATTTATTTCGACTGCATTACAGGGGAAGGTAAGCAGAGAGAAAGGGGGTGTGTGTCGCACTTCCTCCTGCTAGCGCGTTCTCTGGATTTTTTGTTTTCTTGAACTCTTTTTTTGGGATACTGTGATTCAACGGTTCTCTGGTCATCATTTTTCCAAGGAGGGTAGGGTTATGAATAGGGTCGGAATTCTAGCCGCACTTGCAGTCTCCTCCGTTGTCGGCTTGTTGACCGCCGGTGTTTCGATGGCGGCCGATGCTCCAGCCGGGGGCGGACCCAGCGAAGTCACGACGGGCAGTGGTAAGTTTTTCAAAGGTGAGCCGACCAACACCTTAAAAGGTCGTGTGTGGTCGCAGTGGGCCGACAATCCTGATAACGAACTTCTCTTCGGTATCCAGTACTGGAATACCGGTGATCCGGCCTCAGGTGAAGGTGGCGGCCGTTCTTCAACTCAGATGGATGTTAAGCCGCCAGATCCTTTGTTTACCTGCTGCGCGTGGGGCTACACTGGCGGTACGGACAGGAATAATCCCTATGCCGGTTGGCATCATGCTCAGACCACGGTCCGGTTGGCCGTCAAGGATAAGGGTTTGATGGATCAAATCATCAAGGCATCGCAGGAGCTCGTCGCGATGGAAGTGACGCTTGATGGTCGTACCATTACCGGATTCAAGGTTCTGAAATAGAATTTATACGCGAGGCGACATTCTTTAGACTCTTTTGTCTTCTTTAAGGAGGATGTGATTATGAAGCTTCAAAAGCAAGGGTGGACCTTTATGGCTGCCGCAGCTTTGGTGGTAAGTTTTTCCTCCACTGCGCTAGCCATCGAGGCGTTCCAGGAGCGTTTTGAGTGGGGAGATCTGAGCAAGCCCACGACGCTGCAGGGCCGGGTGATTATTTTGGATCCGTACGATGAGGCAGTGTGGCTCAACATCGCGGTGTTCGGCGGGAACGCCGAGAGCGGATTATGGTGGCAGAGAGTTCATCCTGGAAAGAACCTCAAGTTTTATCCGGCGGATAAGAATGTATGGGAGCAACTGAAGTCCATGGCCCGTCCGCATTCCGGACCGGCGGCGGCGAAGGAAGTTCCCCCTGGATCTCCAACTACGTTGGTTGAGTTTGTGGCCCAGGAAACCGAGCAGAATCATCGGGTGATCACCTCCGTGAAGAAACTCAATGACAATGCCGGGGAAATGGGCAAGCCGAAGAGCATCTCGTCCCTTCGTCTCAAGGAATGTGAAGGCAAGACGGAAGTGGATGCTCCTTGCCACGCTGCGAAGACGTTGTTGAACACATCGCCGAAGACTCCGGATGGAGCCAATTTGCCCCTGCAGTATGATGTGTTGTTGCCCGATGGCAAGCCGATTGCCAATCTGATCCCTTGGACTGCCAAGTACAATCAGGGTAGCAAGCACTAAGTTCTAGCTCGTTAATTCGCTCATGAAAGAAGGCGGCACTCCACAAGGGTGCCGCCTTTTTGTTTATTCGGCATAGAGCCAAATTTGAGGGCGTCGATGGAGAATCGTTACTCGCTCAGGAGCCGTTGTTGCCAGGCGGCCAGCCGATTGAGCGCATCAAGGGGTGTCATGGAGAAGAGGTCCATTTGTCGGACTTCCTCCAGCATGGGATGGGGTGCCGGCAGCGTGGAATCAAACTGAAGGGCTTGCTGAGTTTCATGAATGGGGTGCGGGGACGTCGTCGATTCCAGCTGGGCAAGGACAGCCCTGGCTCGCTGTATGACCGTTTCCGGCAGCCCCGCTAGTTGTGCGACATGAATTCCATAACTTCGATCAGCTCCTCCCTGGACGATCTTGCGTAAAAATAGAACTTTTCCCGCACGCTCCTTGACCGCCACGGAATAATTGGTAATCCCGGTTCGCAGCCTCTCCAGCTGGGTCATTTCATGATAGTGGGTCGCGAAGAGCGTGCGTGCTCCGAGCCGCTGAGGGTCCTGGATGAATTCTGCAATGGCCCAGGCAATGCTCAAGCCGTCGTAGGTGCTGGTTCCACGACCGATTTCATCCAGCAGAATGAGGCTGCGCACTGTCGCACAGTTGAGGATATGAGCGGATTCGGTCATCTCCACCATAAAGGTGCTTTGGCCGCCGGCGAGATTGTCGGATGCCCCGACCCGCGTAAAGATACGATCAACCAATCCGATCCTGGCCTCGGCGGCCGGTACGAAGCTTCCCATTTGCGCCATTAAGGCAATGAGTGCCACCTGCCGGAGATAGGTGCTTTTTCCCGCCATATTGGGACCTGTCAGAATGTGCAGGCGGCTGGTCTGCAAATCCAGGTGCGTGTCATTGGGGATAAATCCCCCTGAGAGATCAAGGCGTTCGACCACAGGGTGGCGGCCCTGCTTGATGTGGAGGCCGTCGCCCGTATCGATGGTCGGCCGCACATACCGGTTTAATCCAGCGGTTTCCGCGAGGGCGGTCAGGACATCCAAGACGGCCAGCCTGCGGCTGATGTCCTGCAGGCGTGCTGTTTCGGCGGCGAGGCCTGTTCTGAGCTGTTCAAAGAGCGATTGCTCAAGCGCCATGAGTTTGACATCGGCCCCGGTGACACGTTCCTCCAATTCCTTTAACTCGGCCGTCATGAATCGCTCGGCATTAACCAGTGTCTGCTTTCGAATATAGTCAGGCGGAACTTTGGCAAGATTAGCTTTCGTGAGTTCGATGTAGTATCCGAAGACCTGGTTATACCGAATTTTAAGGGACTCGGCGCCGGTCCGGGCGCGTTCCTTGGCCTCAAGTCCGGCAATCCAGCCCTTCCCTTCGCGACTGGCTTTACGAAGTTCGTCCACCTCTGGATGGTACCCGTCCTTCACGATACCCCCATCGCGAATTGAAATCGGGGCGTCGGGCAGAATCGCTCGTTCAATCAGCTCATACAGGTCTTGCGCGTTGTCCCAGGATGCCGCAAGGTCGGCGAGGAGCGGGGCTTGCAGCGAGGAAAGGTCAGCCTGAATCGCAGGCAGGGAGGATAATGAGAGTTTCAGAGCCAACATATCGCGTGGATTGGCCGCTCCGAGAGACATCCGGCTGCAGAGCCGTGAAATGTCTTGGACGGTTCGTAGTGCCGTTCGAAGACGAACGCGCGGATCAATACTCTGTTTGAGTTCATCGACTGCAGTGAGGCGCGCTTCGATCGGAGCGCAAGTAACCAGAGGGCGCAGGAGCCACTCGCGGAGCAACCGGCTTCCCATCGCAGTGACGGTGCGGTCGAGGACACCGAGTAGCGTATGAGGCGAGCGGCTACTCAATGTTTCGTCCCATCTTCCCGCAGGCTTGACGAGTTCCAGGTTGCGGATGGTGACGCTGTCCAGATGCATGGCGTCGTGAGGCTGTCTGACCCGCAGGTGTCGAATATGGTCGAGCGAGGCCGATGGCTGTGTCTCCCTGACATAGCGCAATACCGCTGCACCGGCCTGGATGCCCAATGTGAGCTGGTGGCACCCGAAGGCGTCCAGCGAATGCACTTGGAAGTGTTCTTGGAGCATGGCGCGACCGGTGTCCAACTCAAACCAGTTCGCCGGTTGCGCGCAGCAGCGAGGTCCGGTCAATTCAGCCATCCAGGATGATTCTCTCGGTGGAACTCCTTCGGCATACAGCAGCTCTTTCGGGTCAAGGCGTGCGAGTTCGTCCATGAGGGCGATGTGTGCCTGCGGCCCATGGAATTCACAGAGCCAGTACTCTCCGGTTGACACCTCAAGCGTCGCGAGCCCGAAGGAGCACTGTGTCAAGTCGTGCCCCACAGGGCGAAGACGGGACGCCACGGCTGCCAGGACGTTGGATTCCGAGGAGGGCAGGAATTCGCTATCAATGAGTGTGCCGGGGGTGTAGAGCCGGACGACTTCCCGTCGGACCAGGCCCTTGGCTAGTTTCGGGTCTTCGACTTGCTCACACAGGGCGACCGTTCGGCCCGCGCGAAGCAGCTTGGCGATATAATTTGTCGCGGCATGATAGGGAACGCCACACAGTGGAATGGGCGTGTCGCTGGATTTATCCCGGGACGTCAGCGCAATCGAGAGAAGCTTGGAGGCTTCGATCGCGTCTTCCTGAAACATTTCATAGAAATCGCCGACCCGGAAAAACAGGATGGCATCACGGTAGGCCTGCTTGATCTCGCGGTACTGCCGCATCAACGGCGTGCCGTCAGCGTCACCCATCGACGGGTTCTCCCTCAGAGGGGATGTCAGAAGAGGTGCCTACGCGGCGGGCGGCTTTGTCGAGCGCCTGGCGCAGCCGTTCCAAATCGACTTCGGCTTCCTGCAGAGCCTTGGTTTTGCGACGAAGTTCGATCCGTCCGCGGACCCAGGCCGGAAAGAGCAGAATACCGGACACCAGCAGGCCGACGCCGAAGGCGGCCAGGATCGGCTTATAGATCAGAATCGAAGCCGATCGAAGGCCGAAGAAATACCGGAGAGTGACCTCCTGTTCTTGATTCTGAAGAAAGAACGACAGCGCCAGCAGCAGTACCGTCCCTACCAATATCAAGCGGATCAATGCGAGGCCCTCCCTGGCCGAGGGTCATTGTACACGGGTTTGCGAAACCACTCTAGTGGGACGACGCACGGACATGCGAGAGCGAAGGGCGAGGAGCAGGCGTAACGCAGATGGGCCTCTGGCTGTGAGCACCGCCTGTCGCGCGGACGGGGGGTGATGGGTAAGATGAATCTCGAGCCGATCATTCGGAAGCCCTGCGCCCCAGCGTTCGGCCCATTCAATAGCGAGGACAGCGCGGCCGTCTACGTAGTCACCCAGGCCCGTATTCTCGAGTTGGGCGGCAGTGAGGCGGTATAAATCAGTATGGATCAGAGGAAGGCGGCCACGGTATTCGTGGATTAAGGTAAAGGTCGGACTACTCACAGCCATGGGTTCGGCGCCGAGTCCATCGGCGATTCCTCGAACCAGTGACGTTTTTCCAGTACCCATTTCTCCGAACAGGGCCAGAACTTCGCCTCCCTCGAGGAGGAGGCCCAGACATCGGCCTAGCCGATGAGTTTGCTGCCGGGAGCGAAGGAGTGTTTTCCAGGGTTTAGTGACAGCGGGAGACTGTGCGCGCTTCTGCCGGGAAGAGGAGGCGGTTGACGGCTTAGAGGTGGGTGGTTGGCGCGATGGCATGGGGGATATGGCGAATCAGATCGCGGGCAATCATGCCGGCCTGGCCGAGTTGCTGCGCGGCGAGATCTCCGGCGAGGCCATGAAAGTACGTGGCTGCACAGGCGGCGTCCCATGGGCTCACGCCTTGGGCAAGCAACCCGCCGACCATACCGGTCAAGACATCTCCGGTCCCGGCGGTGGCCATTCCAGGATTGCCGGTCGGACAGATCGCGGCGACTCCGTCCGGTCTGGCGATGACTGTCCGGGCGCCTTTGAGAATGACGAACACGCCGCGTTCACGTGCGAAACGCGTTGCTGTGCCGAGGCGATCTTCATTCACGGACAGAGTGGTGGCTTCTGCCTCGAGCCTGGCCATTTCTCCGGGATGAGGTGTGATAATCGGCGGATGATGGCATTCCGTCAGCAAGGAGGCTTTTCCCGCCAACGCATTGAGTGCATCGGCATCGAGTACGCACGGCTTGTCGATGCGCTTCACGAATTCTTGCACCAAATCGACGGTCTCCGGATGCGTTGTCAGGCCAGGACCGATCGCAACGGCATCCCGGGATCCTCCGAATGCGAGCAGCCGATCCAGGCCAGAACGGGCAAACGTACGTGCCTTGGTTTCCGGCATCGGCAGAGTCATGGCTTCGAGGAGTTTGGCCTCCAGGATGTCGTTCACGCTTGAAGGAACGGCGGCCGTCACGAGACCGGTTCCGATTCGAAGGGCCGCCATCGCCGCCATCGCCGCCGCCCCGGTCTTGCCGACCGATCCGGCGATGATGCCGAGATGCCCATAGGTTCCCTTGTGCGAGGACGGCCGCCGCGAAGGAAGCACTGCGTGCGCCGAGGCGTCGGTCAGGAGCAGCAGCCGGCTGCCGATGGCCTCGACAAACGAAGCCGGAATTCCAATATCGACGAGATGAACCACACCCGCGCAATCGATGCCGGCTCCGCAATACAGTCCTGCTTTCGGCAAGCCAAAGGTGACGGTGAGGTTCGCGCGCACCGCGGCGCCCAGGATGGCCCCGGTATCGGCATGAAGGCCAGATGGAAGATCTACGGCGACGGTGAGGCGTCCGGCCGCATTGATGGCGTCTATCGCCTCGCGGTGCAAGCCGGTCACGGGCGCGGAAAGTCCGGTGCCTAGAATGGCGTCGATGACGATGTCGCTTGCCGCCAGCCGTTGTCGAAGCGCATTCGCATCAGTAGGACGAGTGGTGGATGATGGACCTGCGGTTCGTTGAAAGCGCTGATACATCGCCTTTGCGTCGCGACTGAGTTCGGTGGTCGGCGCCAATAACAAAACGTGGACCTGGGCTTTTTTTCGCCGGAGCAATCGAGCAATGACAAAGCCGTCTCCGCCGTTGTTGCCCTTGCCGCAGAGGATGACGATTCTTTTTCCCGCAACCGGTCCGTACCGCGTTTCCAGGTGAAGCACGACGCCTGTTCCAGCTCGCTCCATCAGTACCAGGGAGGGCACCTGAGCTTCTGTGATCGTTCGGTGGTCAAGCGCGCGCATGTGCTCGGCGGTCACGATCGGTATCATGATGTCAATCGGGTCTCCGGCCGGTGTTCGGTGGGGTGACGCATGGCCGTTCCCCGCAGCGGAGCCAGGCTAGGCCACCAATTCCTTCATTTCGCGAACAGCTTGAACGAGCCCGACCATGACGGATCGGGCGATAATGCTGTGGCCGATGTTGAACTCGACGATCTCCGGCAGTTTGGCCAATCGTTTGACGTTTTTATAGGTCAGGCCATGACCGGCGTTCACTCCGAGGCCGAGTTTGTACGCCAGTTTTGCCGCCTGGGTAATCGCTTCAAACTCTTCATCCTCTTCCTTGGAACGTGTGGCGTTGGCGTATCGGCCGGTGTGCAACTCGACATAGGCCGCGCCGATTTTATGCGCGGCCTTGACGTGTTCTAAGCTGGGTTCAATGAACAGACTTGTCGGAATTCCGCCATCCCTCAGCAACTCGACGATCTTTTGGATTCGCTCGCGGTGGTTGGCAACATCCAATCCGCCTTCCGTGGTCAACTCTTGACGACGTTCGGGAACCAACGTGACCAGGTCGGGTTTCACGCTGAGGGCGATTTTGGCCATGGCGTCGTCAGCAGCCATTTCTAAATCTAACTTGGTTCGAACGATTTCCCGCAGCATCGTGAGGTCGCGGTCTTGAATATGACGGCGATCCTCTCGCAGATGCACCACTAAGCCGTCTGCGCCGGCCAGCTCGACCAGGATTGCGGCGGTCAGAGGATCGGGGTCGGTTCCTCCGCGCGCCTGCCGGAGTGTTGCCACATGATCGATATTGACGCCTAGTCGAGCCATGACACCTCCGCCATTCCCATGGATGATGCTGGAGAAAGATTCCGGAACTGGTCGAAATTCATAGACAATTCTGTTGTTCCTGAGGCATTATTAACAGAAGAAGGTGGGGCGGGGCAAGAAGGCTTCTGTCAAGGCGCCGTCACATTTTTTCCGCGTTCACGGCAGAGCGGCAAGCTGCAACTCCATAGAAATATAGTGAAATTGACTCATTTTGAGGGCTCTATTAAAATACGCCCCTTTCAGAGGCGTGACGACTCAACCCGTTCAGCAGAGGACCCGCCAGTAGGAGTCTGACACATCCATGTCGATCAGCGACGGTTTTTACCGCATCAAACGACTTCCTCCATACGTATTTGCCCAGGTGCAATCCCTGAAACTTGAGGCGCGTCAACGGGGTGAGGACATCATCGACTTCGGGATGGGCAATCCGGACCAGCCCACGCCGCCCCATATCGTCGACAAACTAATCGAGGCATCCAGGAAAGCCAAGAATCACCGCTATTCAGCCTCGCGCGGCATCACCAAACTGCGCCACGCGATTACCGGTTGGTACAAGCGCAACTATGACGTGGACTTGGATCCCGAGACCGAAGCGATCGTCACGATCGGTTCGAAGGAAGGTCTCGCACACCTGGCATTGGCCACGATCGGGCCTGGTGATGTCGTGCTCACGCCGACTCCGACTTATCCCATCCACATGTACAGTTTCATTATTGCGGGCGGTGAGGTGCGCGGGATTGAGCTGCGTCAGGACAGCGATTTCTTCGACGATCTGCTGCGGGTCTATCGTCAGACCTTGCCGCGTCCCCGTATTCTGGTCATCAATTTCCCGCACAACCCCACGACCGCCGTGGTCGATCTCGAGTTCTTTAAGAAAATTGTCGCATTTGCCAAAGAGCACGATGTGATTGTGATTCACGATCTGGCCTACGCCGATATCGCATTCGACGGCTATAAGGCGCCGAGTTTTCTGCAGGTGCCGGAGGCGAAGGATGTGGGCGTCGAGTTTTACACGCTGTCCAAGGCCTATAATATGCCCGGCTGGCGAGTCGGATTTTGTGTCGGGAACCGTGAAGTGGTTGGGGCGCTTGCCAAGCTCAAAAGTTATCTCGACTATGGCATTTTTCAGCCGATTCAAATCGCTAGCACCGTCGCGTTGAATGGCCCGCAGGATTGCGTGAAAGAGGTTGTGCAGCGGTATCAAAACCGCCGGAACGTCCTGGTGAATGGTCTGAATCGTATCGGTTGGTCCGTGGCATTGCCCCGGGCGACGATGTTCGTGTGGGCCCGTATTCCGGATCCGTTCCGGCACATGGGGTCGCTGGAGTTTTCGAAGTTGCTGCTCCGTGAAGCGAAGGTTGCGGTATCGCCCGGCCTTGGATTCGGAGAAGGCGGCGATGAATTCGTGCGGTTTGCGTTGGTGGAAAATGAGCACCGTACGCGGCAGGCTCTACGCGGGATCCGGAAAGTCTTGAATCTGGATGATCAGGAACCATGAACACTGAAATCGGGGTCGGGTTAATCGGATTCGGAACGGTCGGCACTGGGGTGGCACGGGTGCTGATAGAGAATGCCGACCTGATTCGTCGCCGGGTGGGTGTGCCGATCAAGCTGGTGCGCATTGCGGACTTGGATATCACGCGTGATCGGGGCATCGCGATTCCGCCAGGCCTGTTGACGACGGACATTCAGCAGGTGTTAACGGACCCGCGCGTGGATATCGTCATCGAACTGATGGGCGGGTACGACCTTGCGAAACGAGTCATTCTGGATGCGGTGCAACGAGGCAAACACGTCGTGACGGCCAATAAGGCTCTCCTGGCTGTGCATGGTGAGGAGATTTTCGCCGCGGCTTCCCGTCAAGGGATCGACCTGGGATTCGAAGCGAGTGTGGGGGGCGGCATCCCGGTGATCCGCGCATTGACCGAAGGTTTGGCGGCGAACAATATCCAATCGATCTACGGCATTATCAACGGTACCTCGAATTATATTCTGAGCCGGATGACCAGCGAAGGGCAGCGGTTCGAGGTCGTGTTGGAGGAAGCTAAGCGAGCCGGCTATGCCGAGGCTGACCCCACATTCGATGTGGCGGGTATTGATTCGGCCCATAAGCTCACCATCATGGTCAGTCTGGCCTACGGCACGCCGGTCAACTTCAAGGAAATTTATACCGAAGGCATCACCGGGCTTACACCGCTGGATATTGCCTACGCCAAGGAGTTCGGGTTTACCATCAAGCTGCTGGCAATTGCGAAATATTCCGACGGAGAAATTGAAGCACGCGTGCATCCCACCATGGTGCCGTCTGCCTCGCAAATCGCGAAAGTGGATGGTGTCTACAATGCCATTCAGTTGGTCGGTGATGCCGTAGAGGACGTGGTGCTGTATGGCCGCGGCGCCGGGTCCATGCCGACGGGCAGCGCGGTCGTGAGCGATGTGATGTCCATTGCACGCGACATGCTCAAGCATGCGACCGGACGTGTGCCGCCGGCGTCTTATCAGCCGGATCAACGCCGGCCATTACGGATGCGGCCGATGGAGGAAATCACCTCCCTGTATTACATCCGTTTTATGGTCCTGGACCGGCCTGGCGTGTTATCCCAGATTGCTGGGGTGTTGGGGCGTTACGGCATCAGCATTTCTTCCGTCTTGCAGCAGGGACGCAAGGAAGGGCAGACTGTGCCGGTGGTCATCATGACGCACATGGCTAAGGAGCGAGATGTTCAGAACGCGCTCCGTGAAATCAATCCGATGCCCTACATCTCCAAGCCGACAACCCTGATCAGGGTTGAGGGGCAGGACGAATGAGGGAGCAGTCTCCGCTCTTGTTGCGAAGGTAGTTAAGTAGGTTGTTATGACTCGCTGGCGCGGCATTATCGAAGAATACCGGAAGTTTCTGCCGGTGACGGCTCAGACGCCGGTCATCACGCTGGGGGAGGGTAATACGCCCCTCATTCGTGCGACACGGCTGGCAAAAAAAATCGCCCCCGGGGTGGATCTCTACCTCAAGTATGAGGGGATGAATCCGACGGGATCGTTCAAAGATCGCGGCATGACGATGGCCATTTCCAAGGCTGTCGAAAAAGGCGCGCGAGCGGTCATGTGCGCCTCCACCGGCAATACGTCCGCCTCGGCAGCGGCCTACGGAGCCCGGGCTGGCATTGCCGTGTATGTGCTGATTCCGGCTGGAAAAATCGCTCTCGGCAAGTTATCGCAGGCCATGATGCATCAAGCCACGGTCATTCAGGTGGAAGGAAATTTTGATCAGGCCTTGACCATCGTCAAGGAGTTGTCGGCGATCTATCCGGTGGAGCTCGTGAACTCGCTCAACCCGTTCCGCATTGAAGGTCAAAAAACGGCCGCGATGGAGATTTGCGACGATCTGGGTGATGCGCCGACCGTCCATGTACTTCCTGTGGGGAATGCGGGTAATATCACCGCCTATTGGAATGGGTATCGCGAGTATCGTGCGGCCAATCAAACGACGCGCTTGCCTCGGATGATGGGTTTTCAAGCCGCCGGGGCCGCGCCGATTGTCTTAGGGCATGTCGTGGAAGAGCCGCAGACCGTGGCGACGGCGATACGGATCGGCAATCCGGCCAGCTGGCAGTCGGCCCTCACGGCGGTCGGAGAATCGTCTGGCGCAATCGATATGGTGACGGATGAAGAAATTCTTCATGCCTACGCCTTGGTCGCGAGGGAAGAAGGGGTCTTTTGCGAACCAGCATCTGCTACTTCGGTGGCCGGTGTGATTAAGTTGAGCCAAGCCGGGCAATTAAAGGAAGGTGCCACGGTCGTGTGTACATTGACCGGGCACGGTTTGAAGGATGCCGATACGGCGATCGGCATTTCACGTCAGCCTCAAACGGTGAAAGCCACCCGCGATGATGTGGCCCGCCTCCTTCATGTCTGATTACCTCAGGAACATTGCATGAAATATTTGATCCTGCATGCCGACGGGATGGCAGACCTCGCCTGTGCGGAACTCGGTGGGAGTACGCCTCTCCAGGCCGCCAAGACTCCCTTTCTTGACCAAGTCGCCCAACGCGGAGAAGTGGGACTCTTGAGTCTCCCTTCCGACGCAGGCACGACCGGCAGTGATGTCACCGCGGTTGCTGTCCTGGGCTATGACCCCAAGAAGTATTATCCAGGCCCCGGTCCGCTGGAGGCCGCAGGTCTCGGTGTGACGGTGGGTGAGCAGGACGTCGTGTTCCGTTGCACCATGGTCACGGTGCGAAGCGAGTCTGCCTCCGGCGGGAAAGACCGCGCGGCCGACATCAAGAAGCTGGGACCGCATGTGGTCATGGAAGATGCGACCGCCGGGCTGATCGAGACGGAGCAGGCCCGTGAGTTGGTCGAAGCCGTCAACGAACAGTTGGGATCGGAGAGCATTCAATTTTACCCGGGGTCCGGGCATCGGCATTTGATGGTGTGGGTTGGAGGGAAATCGCGCGCGACCTGCGTAGACCCTCAGCAGCTCGTTGGACAATCCATCGCTGAGGCCTTGCCAGCGGGCGATGGCGCCGATGTGCTCCGAAAAATCATGGACGCCTCCTTTTTTATTCTACGCGATCATCCGGTCAATGAGGAGCGCGAGCAAGAAGGGCTCAAGCCGGCCAATTGTCTGTGGTTGTGGGGGCAGGGGCGCGCTCCGTTGTGGCCGCCTGTACCTGAGCGCTATCAGATCGCCGGTGTCGTGGTCTCAGCCAGTGATGTGCATCGCGGACTTGGTCTCTGCGCCGGCTTGGACGCGGCCGACTTGCCGGCCGATAGTGGCGATGAATCAGAAACCTTCGCCGGCTGTGTGAACGCGGTCGTTCAAGAGTTGGCCAAGAAAGACCTTGTTTATCTCCATGCCGGTCTATCGGATGACGTGCTCCATGCGGCCAATGTTCAGGACAAGGTGCAGGCCATTGAGCGTTTCGATGCTCAGGTGGTCGGGCCGATTCTTGCGGCCCTGGCAAAGTATCCGGCTCACCGGCTGCTCGTCGTGTGTGATCCAGGTCTGGCGAAGGGGCACGGTTCAGAGGCTCCGCCGATCTTGTATGCCCTATGCGACGGTGCCGCCCAGCCATCGGTCGGCTCGGCAACCCGCTTTCATGAACAGGATAAGGCCATCGCCGGATCCGCGCCTCGCGATGCCACCAAACTCATGCTGCGGCTATTCCATCGTGGAGCGTAAGGGTTGTGGCACTGATCGTTCAGAAATACGGCGGGACTTCGGTCGGGAACATTGAGCGGATTCATCGCGTCGCCGAACGAGTCGAGCGCGCGCAGAAAGACGGGCATCAGGTGGTCGTGGTGCTCTCGGCTATGAGCGGCGAAACGGATCGACTGCTCAAGCTAGCGCATGAGGCGGCGAACTCACCGGATGAGCGTGAACTAGACATGCTGCTTTCAACGGGCGAGCGGGTCACCATCGCCTTGTTGGCCATGGAGCTTCGAGGGAGAGGAGTGAATGCCCGTTCCTTCACGGGCCGGCAGGTGGGCATTCATACGGACAGTGCGCATACCAAGGCGAGAATTTCCCGTGTCACGGCTGACCGTATCAAAGAAGCCCTCGCCGGCGGGGTTATCCCGGTTGTCGCCGGGTTTCAGGGGATTAACGCCAGCTCGGATGTCACGACTTTGGGACGAGGCGGATCTGATTTGACCGCGGTGGCGTTGGCTGCGGCACTCAAAGCGGATCGCTGCATCATTTATACGGACGTTGACGGGGTGTATACCGCCGATCCCAACATCGTGCCATCCGCGCGTCGTCTCGACAAGATTTCTTACGAAGAGATGCTGGAAATGGCGAGCCTGGGCGCCAAGGTGTTGCAGAGTCGCTCGGTCGAATTTGCGGCGAAATATTCCGTTCCGGTGGAGGTCAATTCAAGCTTCAAGGAAGGAAAGGGAACCCTCGTGACACGTGAAGATGCCGATATGGAAGGGGTCATGGTGTCGGGTGTGACGGGAGACCGCAATCAGGCCAAGATTACGATTGTCGGGGTGCCGGACCGTCCCGGTATCGCCGCGCGTGTTTTTGGTGCTGTGGCGAATGCCAATATCGTTGTGGATATGATCATCCAAAACGTCAGCCAGGCCTCCATGACCGATATCTCCTTCACCGTGCCAAAGCCAGACCTGCGCAATGCCGTTGATCTCGTTCAGCGTTTGTCGCAGGAAATCGGGGCTCGATCGGTCGCTGTGACCGAATCCATCGCCAAGGTGTCTCTTATCGGCGTCGGCATGCGATCCCATTCCGGAGTGGCGGCGAAAATGTTCGAGGTGCTGTCACGCGAAGGCGTCAATATCATGATGATCAGCACATCGGAAATCAAAATTTCCTGTGTCATCGAGGAGAAGTATCTGGAATTGGCCATGCGCACGCTCCACACTGCGTTCGGCCTGGATCGCGTATCAGCGCCGGCGTTGAGCTGATTGCTATGAACGGAACCGTCCGCTGAAGAGGCGGGCCCCGCGACTCTTCAAGACAGGCCGAGCAGCGCTCATATTTATGAAACGTCGAACAACAGCCTCACGCCGGTCTTCTGCTCCAGAATCACCCCGCGTGCTGACGCTCACCGCCGCGCAGGCTTCCGCACTCGAGATCTACGATACGACCTTGCGCGATGGGGCTCAGGCGGAGGACGTCAGTTTCTCGGTTGAGGATAAGCTTCGCGTCGCGCAACAGCTCGATGAACTCGGTGTGCACTTCATCGAGGGCGGATGGCCTGGGGCGAATCCCAAAGACATTGAGTTCTTTCGACAAATCAAAACCCTGCCGCTTCGGAATGCGACTATCGTGGCGTTCGGCTCGACGCGAAAGGCCAGCAATCCGGTCCGGAAAGACAAAAATCTTCAGGCACTGCTGGATTCGGGTACGCCGACCATCACGCTCTTCGGAAAGAGTTGGTCCTTTCAGGTCACGGATGCCCTGGGCATTGCGCTTGCCAAGAATTTGGAACTCATCGAGGATTCCATCCACTACCTGCGTTCCAAAGATCGGCGCGTATTCTATGACGCGGAACATTTTTTTGACGGGTATAAGGCCAATCCCGAGTATGCGCTGCAGACCATCCGTCGTGCCATCGCCGGCGGCGCCGAGCGGGTCATTCTGTGCGACACGAACGGCGGCACGATGCCCTGGGAGATTCGGGAAATTTGCCGGGTCGTGAAGCAGGAGTGCCCGGTACCCTTGGGCATCCACGCGCACAATGACAGCGAAATGGCCGTGGCCAATTCACTGGTCGCCGTGGAGTCGGGAATTTTGCAGGTGCAGGGCACGATCAACGGAATCGGCGAGCGGTGCGGCAATGCCAATCTCTGTTCCATCATCCCAAATCTACAGTTGAAAATGCAGCGCCCGGCACTCGGCAGCAAACTGACACGTCTGAAAGATGTCTCAGGATTTGTGACGGAGATCGCCAATCTGATGCCCAATAAGCGGCAACCCTATGTCGGGGATGCGGCATTTGCGCACAAGGGAGGCGTGCATATTCATGCGGTCCTCAAAAATGCGGCCACCTACGAGCACATTGATCCTGCCGTTGTGGGGAATCGTCGCCGGATTCTGGTCTCCGATTATGCGGGACGCAGCGGATTAATGGAAAAGGTCGAGGCCTACGGCATTTCGTTGACGAAGAATCATGCGAAGCTCCAGGAGCTTGTCGAGACGCTCAAGGAGCGTGAAAGCCAGGGGTATCAATTCGAAGGCGCCGAAGGGTCCTTTGAATTGTTGATGCGCAAAGCGATGGGGAGCCATCGTCCGTCCTTTCAGTTGCTGGGCTTCCGGGTGATCGTCGAAAAGAAGCAGGAACATGGGCTTCTGCTGTCGGAAGCGACGGTCATGGTGAAGGTCGGGGACGTGGTCGAACATACGGCGGCGGTCGGAGCCGGACCTGTGAATGCGTTGGACCATGCGCTGCGCAAAGCGTTGGAGAAATTTTATCCGCAGCTTCGTGAAGTGAAACTGCTCGACTACAAGGTGCGCGTGTTGTCTGCGGACAAGGGCACGGAATCGAAGGTGCGCGTGTTGATTGAATCAGGGGATCATAAAGACAAGTGGGGGACGGTCGGGGTCTCAGAAAATATTATGGAAGCCAGTTGGCAGGCGCTGGCCGACAGCATCGAGTACAAATTGCTCCTTGCCGGTCGCTGACGCGGTTTTCCCTCCATTCGGCGCATATAATCCTTGACAGGCCAGGTAACCTCACGTAACTTATGGGGAAATTCTTTGTCTTGGACGCTCGACACCAAGAAGCACTTCCTAAGGAACGACTCTAGTGGATGGCGGGGGGAAAGGCATGAGAAAGGCGGATATCGCGAACGAAATCTTCAAGCAGGTTGGAGTGTCTAAAAACGATGCAGCTGATATCGTCGAACTCGTGCTCAATCTGCTGAAGGGAGTGCTGCAAAAGGGTGATGCAGTCAAAATCGCAGGATTTGGAAATTTTGTCGTTCGAAGCAAAGGGGCCCGCAAAGGGCGTAATCCGCGAACCGGTGAAGAAATCGGCATTACCCCCCGTCGCGTGGTGACGTTTCGGCCCAGTCAGGTCTTTAAAAAGTACGTGAATTCCTAGTCGCTACCTTGCCACGAGCACACGCAGCATGAGGACCGGTCATGGGGAATGATCCCAGACTGGGAAGTAAGGTTTTTTATAAAATCGGCGAAGTCAGCAAGATTTCTAAATTGCCGGCTTATGTCTTGCGGTTCTGGGAGTCGGAGTTTAGCTTCCTGAGGCCCAAGAAAAGCCGTGGCAATCAGCGTCTGTATGTGCAACGTGATGTGGATACGGTGTTGGAGATTAAGCGCATGCTCTATGATGAAGGGCACACGCTGGCCGGAGTGAAGCGGTACTGGGCTCGCCGGGGACGGGCAACCGTCAAGAAAAGCGGGTCGCGGAAAGAACTGGCACAACGTGTCAGGGGCGATCTCCAGGCGATCATCCGCATGATCGATTCACATTCAGTGTGAACTGTTCCGGTGATGCGGGCGGCTGCGTCCAACCGTGTGGGTAACATCGATGTCGGCCGTGTCGGGGCGTAGCGCAGCCCGGTAGCGCACTCGCTTGGGGTGCGAGGGGTCGTGGGTTCAAATCCCGCCGCCCCGACCATCGGCACGATGGAGTCCCTCACGCACGAATCCTAAAAAACGTTGGTCATTGAGACCGACCATCTTCGCCTACCGGTGATTCTTCTCGTTTTTCTCACCACCACCCTCAAGCCGACGGTTCCGGTACTCCCGTTCACGGTGGTTTCCATGCAGAAGGAGTCTCTGTGGCGCGCGTACGAATTCTGGTAACCAACGATGATGGGATTGCGTCCCCCGGAATTCATGCCGTCGCAGCTGCGCTCGACGCGCTGGGGGAAGTGTGGATTGTCGCACCCGACCGCGAACGAACCGCGGTGGGACATGCGGTCACCCTGCACAAACCGCTGCGCATCACCAAAATGGCGCCCCGCGTGTTCATGGTGAACGGGACACCCGTGGATTGTGTCAATCTCGCGTTGGTGAAAATCTTGCCGGGATCTCCGGCGCTGATCGTATCGGGGATCAATCGCGGCGTAAATCTCGGCGATGATGTGATGTATTCCGGTACCGTGTCAGGCGCCTTGGAGGGAACGATTCTCGGCATTCCATCGGTAGCTGTATCGCAGGAAGGCGGGGAGACATTCCGGTTTGAGGTCGGGGCGAGGTATGCGGCTCGAGTGGCTGCTGAAGTGCTGCGGCACGGATTGCCGGCGGAGACCATTTTGAACGTGAATATTCCCGATCTTCCGTTACGTTCCATCAAGGGGGTCAAGGTCACGTGTTTGAGCCGGCGCCGCTTCAATAATCCCATTGTCGAGAAAGTGGATCCCAGAGGGCGCAAATATTACTGGATTGCGGGGACCCGCCAATCGTGGAGCCGTAAGCAGGATGCAGACCATGAAGCCTTGGAGCGCCGGATGGTGTCCGTGACGCCGATCCATCTCGATACGACCCACCACGCGATGCTGGAACACTTTAAAGCCTGGGAGCAGCCGCTCTCCAAACGGTCCACGACCGGGACCGCGGCGAGCCGGCGTGCGCATAGGAGGTCTCACGCGTGACCGCACTGATCGAGTGGTTGATCGAAGTCCTCGGCAGATTTGTCATTGCGACCATCTCGACCCTTGGCTACACCGGCATCGTGGTGACGATGGCGATCGAAAGCGCCTGCATTCCCCTGCCGAGTGAAATCATCATGCCGTTTTCCGGCTATCTGGTCTCCACCGGCCAATTTACTCTGCTGGGCGTCACTCTGGCCGGTGCGATCGGGAACGTGCTGGGGTCCTTAGTGGCCTATTATGTTGGTGTGTGGGGTGGGCGGCCGTTTGTCGAGCGATACGGCCGATATGTGCTTGTGTCGCAGCATGACATGGAAGTGGCCGACCGATGGTTTGCGAAACATGGAGAGGCGGCGGTGTTGATCGGCCGACTGCTGCCCGTGGTTCGAACGTTCATCTCTCTCCCGGCGGGAATTGCGCGCATGGACATTAAAAAGTTCGTGCTGTATTCGTTTGTCGGGGCGGTTCCGTTCTGTTATGCGCTCGCATATGTGGGATTAAAGATGGGGGAGCACTGGAATGAATTACACCAGTATTTCCATCACGCCGATCTGGTGATCGGTGTGTGTCTCGCTGTGGGCCTCGGCTATTTCGTTTGGTCGCATTGGCCCAGGCGCCGCCACTCCATGGAGTAATGACGCATCATGTTGCGCCTCTATAATACATTGACCGGAAACAAGGAACCGTTTGAGCCCATGGTGCCTGGCAAGGTCCGCATGTACGTGTGCGGAGTGACGGTGTATGACTATTGTCATATCGGACATGCTCGCAGCGCGTTAGTCTTTGATGTGTTGCGGCGCTATCTGGAATACTCCGGCTTTGGCGTGGAGTTTGCCAAGAACTTCACCGATGTCGATGACAAGATTATCAAGCGCGCTCACGAACAAGGGGTCAGTTGCGAGCACATCACGACGACATACATTCAGGCGTATTACGACGATATGGATAGGCTCGGGGTTCGGCGGGCTACCCTTGAGCCGAGGGCGACGGAACACATCGCCGACATTGTCGCGCTGGTCGATACTTTGGTGGCCAAGGGGCTGGCCTATCGCGTCGACGGGGATGTCTATTTCCAAGTTGACCGGTATCCGGTGTATGGCCGCCTCTCCAAACGAAAGATTGATGAGTTGCAGGCCGGCGCGCGCGTGGATGTGGACGAGCGCAAACGCCACCCTATGGATTTTGCCCTGTGGAAAGGGAGCAAGCCCGGTGAACCGTCATGGGACAGCCCGTGGGGCCCGGGTCGTCCGGGTTGGCATATCGAATGCTCGGCGATGGCGATGCGGCATCTTGGTGAAACCTTCGACATTCACGGCGGCGGGATGGATCTCATCTTCCCGCACCACGAGAACGAGATCGCGCAATCGTGTGGAGCAACCGGCAAGGAATTCGCGCGCTATTGGGTGCATAACGGTTTTGTGCAGATCAATCAAGAGAAGATGTCCAAGTCCTTGGGGAATTTCTTTACCATTCGAGAAATTTTCGACAAGTCTGAATGGCCTGATGCGGTGACGGGCGAGATGTTGCGATACTTTTTGCTGTCCACGCACTATCGCAGCCCGTTGGACTTTTCCGATCAAAGCCTGGCGGAAGCCAAAAACGCCCTCAACGGATTGTATGATCTCTTTGAACGACTGAAGGAGTCGGCTCCTGCCCATGGCGCGGCCGATCAGCAGATCCGCGAGGCGAATACCCGAACGCGGCAGGCGTTTGTTGACGCCATGGACGATGACGTCAATACGCCCAATGCTGTGGCCGCGCTGCAGAAGTTGCGCGGAGAAACGAACAAGGCGCTTGAGGCTGGACTGTCCGCTGAGATGCGGCACGCCGTGCGGAGCGAGTTTCGTTCGTTGGGGGCGGTGCTGGGGCTGTTACAGCCTGACCGGTGGCAGTTCAACAGTCAGGTGCGGGATAAAACTCATGGCGCTCCGGGTGTCCCAACGAAGGTTTTGTCCGACGAAGACATCGCTGACAAAATTGCTGCCCGACTGGCCGCAAAACAATCCAAGGACTATAAGCTGGCGGACCGGCTCCGAGCCGAGCTGGCGTCTCAGGGCATTGTGATCGAGGACCGGCCGGATGGCACCAGTCGATGGAAAAGATAATTCGTCGGAAGTGATTTACGGCCTGCATGCGGTGCGCGAGGCGCTTCGTGCCGGGGTCCGTCCTCTTCAGCGGCTGCTCGTGTTGGGAACAGATCGGCAGTTCGGGGAAGTCGTGCGGCTCGCCAGAGAGCGACGCGTGCCGGTGTATGTCGAGCCACGCGCGGCCTTTGATCGGCTTGTTCCCGCCGGCCACCACCAGGGCGTGATCGGCCTGGTCGCCGCCAAGTCTTATGCCGACCCGGATATGATTCTCGCTTCGGCGCAGACCCCTGATCAGACTCCTCTGTTGGTGCTGCTCGACGGTGTCGAGGATCCGCACAACCTCGGGGCGATTCTTCGGACGGCTGAAGCGTCAGGGGTGCAGGGGGTATTCATTCCCGAACGCCGGGCGGTGGGATTGACGAGTGTGGTGGCCAAGGCGTCAGCCGGAGCCATGGATTATATGCCGGTCGGCAGAGTGTCCAACCTGTCGCGATGGATCGAGCGTCTGCAACAGGCCGGCGTCTGGGTATATGCGTTGGATGCCGAAGCGCCGAAGGTCTACACGCAGCTGGACTTCCGCGGGCCCGTCGCCCTGGTGTTTGGCGGAGAAGGGAAGGGCGTGCGGCCAGGAGTTCGCGGTGCCTGCGATGATGCGGCGCACATTCCCATGTCGGGGAAGGTTGGTTCGCTCAATGTCTCTGCGTCGGCGGCCATCGTCCTGTATGAGGCTGTGCGTCAGCGCCGGGAACGAGGGGAAGGGAAGGCCTGAAAGTGAAGATGGCGGATTACCGGAGCTTGAGCATTTTTCCTTGAATGGCGGCCTTGAGCAGCTGCGCGGTGTTAGAGACCCGAATCTTTTTCATCATGTTGGCCCGGTGCGCTTCGACGGTCTTCACGCTGATCTTGAGCCGTTGGGCGATTTCCTTATTCTTGAAGCCAGTCCAGATCAGTTCAAGGATTTCCTGTTCGCGGGTGGTCAGTGCTTCCGGACGACGTTTGCGAACCGGAAGAATCGGCTCGGGTAAGAGGGGTCTGGTTCGACCTTTGGTAGTCCTGGCAGCTGTCGGCATGTACGTCTCGCTCCACTTGGGATAAGGACAATTCTCAGATTGAGTCGTTCGACTTCTCAGGCCCAAACGTTGTCGGATTATACGCAGCGCTTCTGGCGTTTGTAAATGAAAAGAGGCGGGTGCGGAGGGGCGAATGCATGCTCTTATTGTCCTAGGGCTGTATACGTATAATTAAATCCACGCGTGCGGGCATGAGACGAGCGAGCCGTGGCGGGAGGCTTGATGATCCCCTATGTGATAGTGCTGCTGTTCGGTGCGGTCATCGGCAGCTTTCTCAATGTCTGTATCTACCGATTGCCGCGCGAGGAATCTGTGGCATGGCCCGCCTCCCGTTGTCCCGCCTGTGGCCGGCCTGTCGCGGTGTACGACAACATCCCCATTCTGAGTTATCTGATCCTGCAGGGTCGGTGTCGTTCCTGCCATGCGCCGATTTCTATTCAATATCCAGTGGTCGAAGCGGCTAACGCGATCGGATATGTGCTGATTTTTTGGATGTTCGATTTTTCCGCCGAAGCCTGGGCCTATGCGGCCGTACTCTCGGCGCTGATTGTCATTACGGGGACCGATCTTTCCCATACGATGATCCCTGATGCGGTGACTCTGCCGGGGATTGTCGTTGGTCTGGCGTGCGCCGCCGTCATTCTGCCGATCAGCCTGATGGACTCGCTTCTCGGCGTCCTTGTGGGCGGAGGAATTCTATGGTTCTTGGCCTGGGTTAGCCCCTATGTCTTCGGAAAAGAGGGAATGGGCGGCGGGGATATTAAACTCATGGCCATGGTCGGCGCCTTCATCGGGTGGCAGCCGGTGTTGTTGGCCATTATGATCGGATCGTTTTTGGGCTCCGTGGTCGGTGTCGGCCTCATTGCTGCCGGAATCACCCGGCGCGATCAATATATTCCCTTCGGACCGTTCCTCGCGGTGGGATCGCTTCTCGCGCTCCTGTTTCACCAGCCTCTCCTCAACTGGTATTGGTCTCTCATCAATCTGCCACAGTGACTGTCTGCAAAACGGCTTCCATAGCCGCTTTACAGACAGTCATGCTCCTGCGATCTGTATCCGAATGGATGGGGCACTGTATCTGATTTGGAACAGTTCACAATTGTCCATGCCCGTTGACACTCGTCATACGATGGTGTGCGAGCGTCTTCGCTCGCGCACAACCTCGCAATCTCGACATCTTTTCCCGGGTTTCGAAGAAGCCTATCGATGGACTTCCTGGCACGCTGCCGAGCGAGGCAACGGCACGGAACTTGGAAATGCTCTACGCGCTCGACGAAAGGAGCGGACATGAACGAACGGGGAGTCAGTGTAGTGGAACTGTGTACGGTGCTCGCCATCGTGGCGATTGTGATGGGGGTCAGCGCGCCCGGATGGTCGGCTCTCGTCGCGAAACAGCGTCAACGGGCGGTTGTGACAGAGATTGCCTCGGAATTACGCATGGCCCGGCAGTTAGCGATGGCGCGGCACGAACGTATTCGAGTCGTTCTGAACAGGGAACAATCTGAATTGCGCACTGAATGTGTGGACTGTGACCCGAAGGTGCTGCGTCGTTATGAGTTCGCGCACACAGGCACCGTTGTCGATTCGATGAGCACCAGGCCTGAAATTCTTTTCCAGGCCAGCGGCCGTTCCGCTACGGCAACGACCATGGTGCTGATCGATTCCAGGCGGGTGACACATCAGGTGACGGTAAGCATCACGGGACGGGTGTCGATGTCATGACACGACCTGAGGTGAGGTATATGAAACAACACGGTTCGATGACGAGTGCGTCGGGGTTTACGCTGGTGGAAAGCATGGTGGCCTTGGTGGTGCTGTCGATTGGAATCATCGGGACGATTGGAATGTGCGAGTGGGCTCAGCGTGGCCTTCAGCGCGGTGCGATGACGACAACGGCTCTGGCTTTGGCGGAATCGTGCCTGGAGGCGAAACGAAGCCTGCCGTGGGATCAGTTGTTGGCGGATGATCTCGATCAGAACGGGACTCTGGAGTCCATCATGCGCGACGACGGTCTAGTGGACGATGAAATAAATGGCGACGGCATCTTCACCGGCAGTCAGACGCGCTCCAATATCAGACTGGTCTGGACGGTGGAACTGAATCGCGCAGGTCAGCCAGGGTCTTCGAGCCTGGCGACGATCGAGGCGCGGGCGACGTTCACCACGCTCGGCGGGCAGGAACGCGAAGTGCGTGTGCGTACGATCCGGGCAAATCCACGCGTTGTCGGCTCGGTGACGTTGTCATGACACATGCAAGCCTTCTTCGCTCACAACAGGTAGTGCCGATGCGCACAGGATGGTGTCTCAACACCAGGGGCGTAAGTCTGATCGAACTCCTCATCGCCATGGCCATCAGCAGCGTGGCGATATCGGGAGCGATTCAAGCCTTTGCCGCCTACGGTCTTCGGTTGAGCGCCCAGCACGCCAGCATGACGGCCAATCAAGAACTGCGGCTAGGGCTGGATGTGCTGTGTAGCGAACTGCGGTTGGCGGGAGGCGGGTTATTGGGTGGAGAGACGGCTTTTAGGAAGATGGCGGTGGACGAAGTCGAATTTTTTGCCAACTTGAGCGGGTCGTCAACCGTCCTGACCCAAGTTGCGGAAGCTGGTCGGCAGGACTTGCCGGTCGAAGATGGCGCCGATTGGCCAAGGGGCAAGCAAGTGCTGCTCTGTACTGCCGCGCGTTGTGCCTGGAATCGTTTGGCTACTGACGGCCGGAAGCAAACATTGATGCTCATGGCGCCGACTTCCGAGCAGTATCAGGCGAAAAGCGCCGTCTTTCTGCTGAATAGGGTTCGCTATTACGTGAAGCGCCTTGATGAGAAGACAGGGCGATTGATGCGAGAAGTGGACGGCATAGCGAGCACAGTGTTGAGCGATGTGAGCGGAGTGCAGCTGCAGTATTTCACCAGCAGCGGAGGCATAGCGACGGATGCGCGTGATGTCGTGCGGGTTCGTGCGACGATACAGGTTGGACAACAAGGATCGATGCTCTCGCGAGATATTGCGATCCGGATGTAATCAGCAGAGAGGACAAGAGACATGAATAGGAGCGGGGAGCGGTCATCGAGGGCAAAGCAGGGGGATGAACGGGGAATGGCGTTGTTGGCGGTGCTGATGGTGGTATTTCTCCTCACGTTGTTGGGAATGACCTCCATGCAGCTGGCGGGGCAGGAAGTCGTGGGCGCCAGTGCGTTACAGGAAGAGCGGGTGGCGCATCACGCTGCGGAGGCGGCCGTAGATGTGGTGATGGGGTGGTTTCACGATCCGGCACTGCAACCGCAGGAAGTCGCCACGACCTGGTTTGCCAAACGACTGATCAATGCCCAGGGGGATCCTTCTTATGTTGACGCGCAGGGTCATGCGCAATTCGTCGGGACGAGCGCCAACCCTGATATGGTGTTCGATGCAGCGAATCTCCAACACGACCGATTATTGAACGATCCTCAGACAGGCTGGTTCAAATCGATGAAGGGCCTCGCGAAAATTCTCAAGTTGCGAGTATACGGGGCAACGCGGCCGGGTTTGCTCTGCACGGTAGAAGTGACGGCGGGGGCTGGCCCTGCCTCGCGTGTCACAAAGACGTTGAGTATGGAATTCGGCGCCTATGCCGTTCCCGCGCTACATGCGCCGTTGCAGAGCGGCGCTCTTGGAAGTGAGTCGGTGCAGTCCCGATCCGGATCCGTGTTCGCGCATTGGGGTGAAATGGTGATTCGTGGTCGAGCCTATTTCCCCCGGCCGGAAGATGTGCCGATCAAGAGCGGAGTGGCTCCGGTGAGCGGACAGGCGTATGACGAAATGGGTCACCGCGAGGATCGGTGGCTGACGATCCGGCTCGGGGGCGATGCGTTTTTCGCCCAGCTTCCGATCGAGGCCTGGTCAGCGGTGCCATTGAATGTTCATGCTCACCAGGAGCCGGTCCCCGGCATCAAGGCGGATCAGTGGGACTACGCGACCTTGAAGCGGATGGCCATGCAGTTTGGCCGATTATACGGGATCGATCGGGACGGGCTGTTATATGAGGGGGGTGTGATTCAGCCCGGTTTGGGGCGTCCAGCATCCGAGGTGTTTGCCTCAAAGGGGCCGGGAGATCATCGGGGGCTCGTGTTTGTGGACACGCTGGATGGGATGCCGCCCCGCCTCGACAACTTGGGTTCCATTGTGCTCGATCAGGACTATGCCGAAGGCATCTTTATTGTGAACGCGCATGTTCTGTGGAAGGCAGGAAGTTCCGGAAGAGCCGTACCGGCGTTGAGCCCGCCGCCTGAGGGGCAGCAGTCGCTCGGGACGCGGATACCGGTGCAGCTGTCCGGCATTCACCTTCAAGGCGTCTTGTATGCCGCAGGTGATGTGCGATTTACAGGCCATCTGAAAATCTACGGCGGGGTGGCGGCACAGGGGGCGATTGTGGAAGGCGCCAATGGTTCGGGAATGTTGGAGGTGTGGTACAACCACGATCTTCGCGAAGGGCTTGTGCAGGGATTGCCGGTGGTGTTTGTCGCTCCGGGCAGTTGGCAGACCAAAGTTTGAGGCGACAGGTGTTCTCTCGACATCGGGCAATCGGCTCATCGTCAACGTAGGTGGAAAGGGATCAGCGCTATGATTCGCGCAACTTCGACAGGGGTATTGTCAAGCGGACCGACATCAGGGAAACCATGCTCGCCCCGGATACGTCCCTCGGGCCTCTATGAGCCACTCGTTCGTCAGGGGTTTATCCGGCAGGAGGAGCTGACGCTTGCCCTTTCAGAAGCGTGGCGAAAGCGGATGGATGTGGCCACGCTTCTCATGGATCGCTATCGAATTCCCAAACCGGTAATCGGCGCAGTTTTGGCAGAATTCTACGGCTGTCCGTTTCTCGCCTATGATGAGCAGACGGTCGTGGAGCCTGAGTTGCTGAAGAACCTCAGCCTCGACTATCTGAGAATGAATCATTGGGTTCCTCTCCGGCGGCAGGACCTGGGGGTAGAGGTTCTGATCGACGATCCTCAAAACCCTGACAAGTTGCTCGATGTGCGGCGTGCATTTCCAGGTCAGGCGGTCTTGTATCGCGTAGGTTTGCGGGCGGATATCGAGCGCGTGTTGAGTGACATGTGTGGGCGTGAGGTCGGCGATCCGATCACGGACATTCTCGGCGAGCTGGTCAGTGAAGCACAGTTGGAAGAACAGCAGAATGCGACCATTGCCGCAATCACCGAAAACGATTCGGCGATCGTCCGTCTCGCCAATCAGATTATTGCGGAGGCCTATCGGCGTGGCGCGTCGGATATTCATATCGAGCCTTATGCCGACCGTAAAGAAACGGCTGTGCGTTTTCGAGTGGATGGGACGTGTTTCACCTACATGAGGATTCCCGCCGCCTATCGTCGGGCGATTGTCTCGCGCGTGAAGATCATGGCCAGCCTGGATATCGCCGAACGGCGTAAGCCCCAGGATGGAAAAATCCGCTTCAAATTGACTACGGGGCAGGAGATTGAATTGCGTGTCGCAACGCTTCCCACCGCCGGGTTTAACGAAGACGTGGTTCTCCGCTTGCTGAGCGCCAACGGTCCCAGGCGACTCGAAGAGTTCGAATTCAGTGCCGAGACTCGCCGTCTGGTTGAACATCTCGCCCATAAACCGCATGGTATTGTCCTGTGCGCCGGTCCGACAGGGTCAGGCAAGACGACGACGTTGCACGCCATTCTGGCTTCTATCAATACGGACGAACGAAAGATCTGGACGGCGGAAGATCCGATAGAGATCACGCAGGATGGCCTACGGCAGGTGCAAGTCCACCCGAAGATCGGACTGACGTTTGCCGCCACGATGAGAGCCTTTCTGCGGGCCGACCCTGATGTGATCATGATCGGCGAAATGCGCGACAAGGAAACGGCGGATATTGCCATTGAAGCCTCGTTGACAGGCCACCTGGTGTTCAGCACCATCCATACGAATAGTGCCGTGGAAACGGTCGTGCGGCTGCTTGATATGGGTTGTGATCCGTTCAATTTTTCTGATGCCATGCTGGGTGTGCTGGCTTTGCGGCTGTGTAAACGTATTTGTTCGCACTGCCGGGAGTCCTACCATCCGACTCGCGGCGAATACGATGAATTGGCGCAGGCTTTCGGAGAGGAAGAATGGGCAACTCGGCGACCGACGTATGATGGGGCGTGCAGATTGTTTCGCGGCCGAGGATGTGAGGTGTGCAATCACACCGGGTACCGTGGGCGGGTTCCAATCCATGAGTTGATGGTCGTCTCAGAGCGGATGAAAGCGCTCATTCAAGGGAGAACCCGCACCGGGGAATTGCTGGCGCTTGCCAAAAGTGAGGGCATGCACACCTTGCTGCAGGATGGCATTGAAAAGGTCCTCCAAGGGCTCACTACATACAAGCAAGTGCGCGCAGTGGCTATGAAATAGCGGCCTTCCCTTCGGTTGTGCCCATTGCCTGTCGCCCCTTTCCACCCTTCAGCGAAGGTCAGCCGGTTCCAGGCACGAATCGCTTCCAGCGCGGGTCGATTCGTAGAAAAAGATGCCTGTGCTGGTATCCTTCCATTTTTCTAATCTTGCGAACCCTGCCTCGGGCTCACGACAGCCTCTCCCTTCTCTTAGCCCATGGTGTTGACCTGCCACGTGTGGGCAAAGATCGCCCTACATCAGACGAAAATTGTCATCTCCGTGATCAGCAAACGCTCGGAATTGTGCGGCAGCGGATATGAATGCGGCTGAGATATCAATTGCTTAGACAAGTATTTTTCTGAGAATTCATCGGCATGGCACTTGCTCATCTGCCTGTCGCTATGGGTGTCTCTTCTTTCCACCACCGGTCCTCCGTTGCCCGTTGCCAGAGGGGTTTTACCCTCATTGAAGTGATGATCGCCGTTGCGATTGTCGGCATTCTAGCAATGGTAGCCGTTCCGAATTATCTGCAATGGAATGCTCGGTATCAGCTGAAACAAGGCACGACCGAATTGGCCGGCAGCCTGAACCTGGCCCGGATGGCTGCGATGAATCGCAATCTCGCCGTCACCGTGACGTTGGCGCTGGTGTCCGGCAGGGTAAATGTGGATTTTGGCGGTGCGCTGGCCCCCATCCTGCTGCCTCAGGCGATCGTCGGATTTACCGGTGGTCCGACGGTGCAATTCACTCGGCAGGGATTGAGTGGGGCGACGGCGAACGTGCCGCTGACCCTGGTCTCTCAACAAGGGACGGTCTATTCCTTGGTCGTCACTCCCTCCGGCAAGGTGAACTGGTGCGCTCAGGCCACTTGTCCATAGAGGCTGAATGAAACACACGAGACAGCAAAAAGAAGCGTCCGGCCTGATGTCGACCATGCAGCAGGGTTTTACCCTGTTAGAGGCAATGGTTGCAGCAGGAGTGCTTTCAGTCGGGCTCTTGGGTCTCGCGGGATTGTCCGGGATGTCGCTGGGAAAAAATGTTGATGCCAACGATATGGCGCGCGTCACCAATATCGCCGCCGATATGGCTGAGCGCATTCAAAATAATCGGCAACGTGTGTTGGATTACCACAACACCACAACGGCCGCAGCATGTCCGCAAAGCGTCAGCACGCAACGCATGGCCTGGGGCGATTGTGCGCAGTGGCAAACCCTGGTGGCCAATTCCGGTCTCCCCAATGCCGGAGGAGTTGTGACGTCAACCCGCCTCGATCCGGATCCCACTGCGAATCCGGTGACGATGAATCGCTTTTTGGTGACCATCACAGTGAATTGGCAAACCAGAAAGACAGATGTGAGCACCGCTCGGAATAAGACCGCCGTGTTTACGACGGTCGTCGCGCCTGAATAGACATGATGTGGAGCATGCCGATGCGTCGATGTGAACGGAACCAACAGGGCTTTACGCTGGTGGAATTGATGGCCGCCGTGTTGATCACGGTCGTGATTGTGGCGGCTACCATGACCATGGTTGTCACCTCGAATCGTGCCAATGTCGTGAACACGCAGGTGGCGGATACCCAGCAGAATGTCCGGCTGGCGACCGATCTCCTCAGCCGGGACATCAAGCTTGCCGGCTTCAATTACAACGCGACTGATCCGGCGACGGCCGCGGTGGGTAGCTGCAAGGCCACGATCGGCGCTGTGACAAAACCGGTCGGATTGCTTCCGCAGGATCAATCGCCGAATGGAGCTGATACCGGCGCGGATGGTGTGTCGATGGTGTTGCCGATCATGAACACGACGGGATGGACACTGACGGCGGCTGCGGGCGGAACCGCCAATGCGGCGACATTTGACAATTCGATCAGCCTCTCAGGCACCGCCATTACAGAAATGCTTGCTCAGGGCCTTGCCGTCGATTCCACGATTTCAATCGGAGGGGCGGTCTCAAAAACCGTCAAAACTATCGGTGCGACGTCCATCGGATTCGGGGCCGGAAACTATGTGAGCGGGCAATTTCCCATCGGTACGCCTGTGTATCTCATGCAGTGCGTGCGATACCAAATCGTCGTGAATACGCCGGCCACCTGCGGAAGTAATGCGCCATGCCTCGTCAGAGACAACGTGCCGCTCGTCGATGGCGTCGAAGATCTCCAAATCACGTATGCCTGTGACGGATGCAACCAGGCGGCGCCAAATCCGCTCTATGCTGACGGGATCATCGATGATCAAGACGGGACGTCGTCCGGTGGATTTCCGACCTTTTCTCAGGGCGATTTTGTCTCCGACGGCTCCTGGGCGATCACGCCGAGGACGCCTGACAAAATCAGAATGGCGCAGGTGAGTCTCGTCGTCAAGCCGACGAAGGCGGACGACGGCTTGGATGAGAAGGGCACCAAAGCCGTCAACACGACGGGGCCTGTGATTGTCGGCGATCATAATCCGTCGGCCGACACGGGCTATGACGCCCAGACCTACCAACAGCAACGAAGACGGGTGCTGGTCCGCACCATCCAACCGAGAAATCTGTAGCGAGAGACGCCGCAATGAACCCACGACAGGCAGGATCTGCTGCGACAACAGCGAACGGGGAATGCGGGCGACGAAATCAGCGGGGCATTGCCTTGCTGACCGTGATGCTGATGTTGTTGATTCTTTCCATTCTTGGCATTGCCTCTATTACCGTGACGAGCATGGAAAACCGTATGGCTGGATTTTTTCGTACAACCGAAGCCGTGGTCGCGGCTGCGGATTCATGTGAAGGCCTTGCGGCCAACATCATCCAGCAAACGTTATCTCCACCGGGCGTCTTGCCCCCTTCATTTATTGCCCCGGCGGGTCCGGTTCCCGCAGCCAACTCAGCGATTCTTTGGCAGGAGATCTACGGCTCCTCTCCTCTTCCCTCCCCTGCCCCTACCGGCACGCTGGCTGAGAACTATGCCGACTCTGCGGCGACGGACCCCAATTTTGTGATGACGAATCTGCCCGGCTTTATCGTCAATGGCGACATCGACCGTCTCTACGCACATCCGAAGTCCGGGCAGGGCACCGGGGTGACCTCTACGGAATTCGTGTACAGAATCACTTGTACGGCGACGAATGCCGCGACCGGATCAAGCAGTACGGTGACCTCGGTCTATGGCTGTTTGGACGGCGATACATGTGTGAAAAAGGTCAACTGAGAGGAGAGAGCGTGATGAACAACAGGATGCTCCTTGTGGTGCTTGGCCTCCTGGCACTCGTGCTGGTTGGGTCATATTCGGTGCAGGCGGAGACCGAGCAGAACCAGGAGTTGACGCTCTTTTCGACGGTCGGGTTTCAGTCCGGTGTGATTGATGAAGTGCAGGGATCGACGATTCGCATTGACGGGCGGACCTATGTGTTGAAAGCGAACGTTTTGGTGGTCGACCACAGAAGTCGACCCTTGGAGTTGGAGCGCATTGTGCCGACCTCGCTCGTCAAATTCCATCTGAAAGAAGGCCACATCGACAAGATGATGGTCACCTTGCCTCAATAGCGCATGAAAGGTCTTGTCTCAACTCGTAGCCACACTGTGGCGCTGTTGTCTTGCTTGAGATGAGGAGGAAGCACGCATGAATCGCAGAACTTTTGCCTCGCTGATGGTTCTTGTCGGTAGTGTCAGTGTCGGTCTGTTTGGCTCCAGCGATGCGGCAGCCGTCGTCTCCAACGCGGATTACACGGCGTCACCGCCCTTCGTCTCAGGTGCAACGACGCCGAATATCATCATCCTGATGGATAATTCCGGCAGTATGAGCAATCGGGCTTGCGAGTCGACCTCGTGCGGGACGTTAGCGGACGGAAGTACCTCGACCACCACGACATGGACCAATACCACGCGCTATTCTGGCTACTTTGATGCTCTCCGCTGCTATACCTACAACACGACCGACAAGAGATTTGAAAGCGGCACTGCAAAGGCAGCAGTGTCGACGGCTTGCTCGACGACGGAGTGGGATGGGAATTTTCTGAATTGGGCAACACTGCGCCGGTTCGATGCGGTGAAACGGGCGATGTCCGGAGGCGACTGTGCCATAGCCCGAGCGACGGATGGCACCTGTCCGACCAGTGGAACCCCTGCCTTGAAAACTGTCCGCGCACAAGGGAGCGGGGTGAATAATGAACGGGCTGACGTCACTTATAGTGGCGGAACGGGTCTCAATACGTATGTGGATCGCATCCCGTCGACCGACCGTGGCAGCAATCCAGCAACTATCTCAATTCATGTCTCGGCGGCATCTGGGGTGCCGTATTTCTGCGTTGAAGATGATACGAGCTTCAATAGCAATTGTGGCGACTCATTCAGTGTTCGCAAGTATGAATTGAAGGTTGGGTACTCATCTGAACCAACGGGAGTCATTCAGCAGATCGGGAGCAAAGCACGCTTTGGCCTCGTGGAATTTAAGTCCAGCAGCGAAGGCGCGCGCATGTTGGTGGGGGCGGGTTCCCGTCAGTCCATCGACTGGAACGGTACGGGCGTAGAGACGTTCAATACGAACATGGCAGCGATGGTGGACGCGGTGCAGGAGTCTTACCCCTCGACCTGGACACCACTGAGCGAATCGCTCTATGAGACGGCGCGGTATGTCGCACAGATTCAATCGACATTTACAACCGGCTATGTCTATCCGATTGCCTTTTCCGGTGGAATCTCCAACGGCGTCAATTTTGCCACGAGCGGCGCCGGTTCCATTGGGACGGACGAAATCACGGCGTTAGTCGGTACGGAAACCTGCCCTGCCGGATACATCACGAGCGCCTGCGGCCGCGATCCGTATTTCTTTGGTCAGAACCATACCCCGCCCTGGGCGTCGACCTCTCAGGTCGTGAATTGTTGCAGGACGTTTGTCATCATTTTTACCGATGGCGAGCCGACGCAGGATGTGAATGTGCCGTCGGCGATTCAGGACTATGCCCATGCCCATCATGGGCAGCATTGCAATGGCAGTGACAACGGTGTTCCGCCTCGCCCCATCAACGGCACCTGTAATACCAATGCGGCGACGCCATTCAGTGATTTGTTGGCCGAACACAAAACTGACTACAATGATAGCGGCAGTCACTATCTGGACGATGTAGCTTACTGGGCTCATACGAGCGATCTGAGGCCCTGCAGTGGAACAAATGACGGGACAATTGCCGGGTTATCCGTCACCGGCCATTGCATGCCCGGTACTCAGAATCTGACTGTGTATTCATTTTTTGCGTTTGGCAATATCAATGGTCGAGGAATTCTTGCGCAAACGGCCCGTTTGGGAGGCTTCGAGGATTCCAATGGCGATGGCATCCCGCAGACCTCTGAATGGGACAAAGAGAATAATTTGACCGGGGCCTCCACTCCTGACGGCATTCCGGACGCCTATTTCGAATCTTCCAATGTCGATGACCTCCAGGACAAATTGCTGGCCACCATCGCGAGCATTCTTCGGCGCAGTGCCTCAGGGTCCTCCGTGTCCGTGTTGGCTACGGCCTCGACGGGAGAAGGCGCCCTGTATCAGTCCTACTTCTATCCCAGCACTATCGAACCGTCCACACTGAGTGACGTTAAATGGACAGGTTACACGCAAGCGCTTTTTATCGACACCTTCGGCAATACCCGCGAGGACACGAACCAGGATGGCCGTCTCGACTACAAAGTCGACAAGATCATCAAGACTCGTTTTGATTCTGTCTCCAACTCGGTGAAGGTCGATAAGTACGTCGATACGGACGGTGACGGACTGCCGAACGATCAGAATAGCGACGGTCAAGTGACATTGGCCGATTGTAATCCCTGCGGAAAATTGCTGAGTGATATCCTTCCGATTTGGGAGGCCGGCAAGCAGCTGGCGCTGAAAGATTCATCGACTCGTACCATTCTCACCTGGGTCGACTCCGACCATGACGGAGTGGTCGATTCCGGTGAGCAGCTCGCGTTTTCGACGGCGAACGAGCCGACACTTCGTCCCTACCTGCGTGCCACGTCGAGTGCGGAAGGAACCAAGATCATCAACTTTGTGCGCGGATGTGATGCCACCACATGCACAGAACAGGCGACGACCAGAGATCGCCGTCTCCAGGTCCCGGCCGGAAGTGGCACGCTGAAAGTGTGGAAGTTGGGAGATGTGATTCATTCGACGCCGACAGTAGTAGCGGGGCCCAGGGACCGGCACGATGCGATCTATGGAGATCAGAGTTATTCGGCGTTCCTGCAGAAGTGGTACAACCGCAGGCAGGTGGCCTACGTCGGCGGAAACGACGGCATGCTGCACGCCTTCAATGCCGGGTACTACCACCCCGGCGACGATACGAGCGCCTCTGCTCCCGCAAATACCACCGAGCATGGCTGGTTTACGACGGCTCCGGCAGACAATTCATCCGGGGCTCCATTGGGTGATGAATTGTGGGGATTTGTGCCCTATGAACTCCTGCCGCAGCTGGAGTTTTTGAGTCGAGCGGATTACCAGCATGCCTACTACGTCGATTTGCCGCTCAAGGTGGCCGATGTGCGAATTTTTACCAACGACACCGATCATCCCAATGGATGGGGCACGATTTTGATCGGCGGATTCAGAATGGGTGGGAGTTGCGGCGCCTGTACGGCCGGAACCGGTGCGCCACCGATGACGGTCACGATCAGCGGCACAAACTATAATTTTTATAGCTCCTATTTCGTCATGGACGTCACCAATCCCGACAATCCCAAACTGCTCTGGTCATTCAATAGCTCGGATTTGGGTTTGACGACCAGTGTGCCGGCGGTGGTCCGGGTGAACCCGGGCGGGGATGCCAAGGCGAGTAATACGAACGCGAGGTGGCACATGGTCGTGGGATCCGGCCCGACCGGATATGACGCGAGCGTGGCGCAGAGTGCCAAAGTCTTTGTGGTCGATCTGGCCACAGGACCGGGAAGCAGCAATAGTCTCGTGACATCGTATTCCGTAGGGTCTTGGGATTCGTATATCGGAGATATAACGGCGTTCGACAGGGACCTCGATTATCGTCATGACGTCGTCTACTTCGGTCGAGTCATTAACGATGGGGCGCTCCCGTGGAGAGGAAAGATCTACCGGTTGACAATGGGCGCTGGCGGGGCGACGTCGAAATTCGGCACGGTGACGAATCCTGCGCAATGGGGTATCGCTTCCGGCAGCAATCGCGTCCCGACGGAAATGCTGGATACCTTTACCTCCGGAGCGGAAATGGGACCGGTTGCCACCGCGCCATCGGTGACGCTGGATGATGCGGCCAATGTCTGGGTGTTTGTGGGTAGCGGACGCTATTACAGCAAGTCGGATAAGACGGACATCTCGACCCAGTATTTTGTAGGGATGAAAGATTCCGTGCTCAATGCCGGGTGTAATCAATCATCCGGGGTGTCCAGCTGCATGGACAACGACCTTGTAGATGTCACTGCTGCAACCGTCTGCGTGGTAGGCGTCGGCGACTGTGGACTGGCCAGTGGCACCAATCAGGTGACCGGTGTGACCGGTGCGACCACATTTACGGGGCTGATTAGCCTTGTGCAGAGCAAAGATGGGTGGGTGACGAAATTGGTCGAGCCGGCCAACCCGCCCACGAAGCCGGTTCCGTATGGCATCGGAGAGCGGACAGTCAGTAGTCCGACGGTTTTCGGAGGGGTGGTGTTCTTTCCCACCTTTATTCCTACCAATGATATTTGCGTGTCGTCCGGAACAAGCCGGCTCTGGGCGCTGTTTTACAAGACGGGGAGCGCCTATCAAGAACCGATTATCGGTACCACTGCATCGGGCGCCAATCAGACAGTGAATAAATTCGGTTCCCTCGGTGAGGGCTTGGCGTTCGGGATCGTGGTCCATATGGGCTCAGGCCGGGACGGCGGCAGTCCCTTCGGCCTCCTTATCAACATGAGTCAGGGAAACTTCGGTGATTGTTCAACATGCGGAGGACCTGGAGGTGCGCCGAGTTCGGGCATCAATGTTCCCGTCGCCATCGATCCACGAAGTCATTTTTTCTCATGGACAAACCAGTGACACAAGGAATTGGTCGGGTCGTGGAGGGGAGAGTGGGTGAATTACGCTCTCCCGGCCTTCCTCACATGTCTCGTTTAGGGGTGATCGGTGTCGTCATGGCGGCGTGCTGGGGTTGTTCCTCCTCGCCTCAAGACGGATCGGTTGCCAGTGGTGCGCCAAAGAATAACCATCCTCCCGCGGTTCGTCTCGTGACGATTGTGCCCAATCCTCTCGTACTGGCGGGTCCCATCACGGCACATGTGGTGGCAGATGATCCTGACGGGACCGAACCCACGAAGCGATTTCAGTGGATCATCAATGGCACTCCTGTGCTGGGTGCAACCGGTGCTGAACTAGACCCGGTCCATGTGAAGCGGGGTGACCAGGTCGCGCTCGAAGTGGTGGCCGCGGACGGGGAGTTGGAGAGTGCTCCCTATCGCACGGATCCGCTTCCTGTGGTGAACACCCCCCCGCTCGTGTCCCGTGTCACGGTCGAGGGAGATGCCTCTGAAAAGGGTGGTCGGGTTCTTGCCAAGGTCGATGCGGTCGATCCTGACCGGGATGAGATTCACTACAGCTATCGTTGGTGGAGAAACGACAAGCTAGTACAGGAAGGTGAGGACAACGTCCTCGACACCACGGGATTTGGGCGAAAAGATGTGGTGGTGGTCGAAGTGACTGCGCGGGATCACGATATGGCCGCTGCGCCGGTCCGGTCCGCCCCGAGCGCGTTGGGCAATTCCCCACCGTTGATTGTTTCCAGTCCGGCGGCGTTGACGAATCGGGAGCAGTACGAGTATATGGTCCAGGCTAAGGACGTCGATGGCGATACGGTCACCTATGGTCTGGAGACAGGACCTCCAGGGATGACCATCGACAAGGCAACGGGGCAGGTGAACTGGAAGGTCATTCCGGGCGTGGCGGGGACTCATCGGGTGAAGATCATGGCGGAAGACGGGCAGGGAGGGATCGCCTGGCAGGAGTTTGAACTCTCGATTCCCTCCACGGCCCAATCGCAGGCGTCTTTGCCGCCGCAAGGGTAGCCTGCTTTTCAAGACGTCTGATCGCCGAATTTTCCCCTCACACTCCGTTCCGGCCTTGTTCCCCCCTTTCGCTGTTTGCTAGAATCTAGACATACGTTCGGCGAAAGGAGTTTTCGACACAGGCGTGCGCAAGATCAAACTACGTGAAGGCACGAACACCGCGGTTCTGTTTGGGCACCACGATCGCCACCTCAAGTTGATTGAGGAAGAGTTCGGGGTGCGGTGTTCCGCACGGGGCGAAGAAGTCACGGTAGAGGGTACGCCCGAAGCTGTGAAGCAGGCGGAACGGATACTCAATGAACTCGCATCGCTGACCAACGAAGGATACGATCTCAGATCAGATGACGTCACGCACGCGCTGACCGCCCTCCGCCATAATCAAGACGCCTCGCTTAAAGACTTGCTCTTCAGCGCGTCCCCCATCGTAACTCGAAAGCGCTTCATTGTCCCCAAGACCCCGACGCAGAAATACTACCTCGACGCGATCGAAAAGCATGACATCGTCATCGGTATTGGTCCTGCCGGAACAGGCAAGACGTACCTGGCCATGGCCATGGCGGTGAGCGCGCTGATGAAAAAGGATGTCAGCCGTATCATCCTCGCCCGACCGGCGGTCGAGGCTGGAGAAAAGCTCGGCTATCTGCCCGGTGACATGTATGCCAAGGTCAATCCGTACCTTCGTCCGCTCTATGATGCGCTGTTCGACATGATGGAAATGGAACGAGCCAATCGTCTCATCGATCGGGGAGATATTGAAATCGCTCCTCTGGCGTTTATGCGTGGCCGGACCCTTAACGACTCCTTTGTGATTCTGGACGAAGCGCAGAATGCCACCGCTGAGCAAATGAAAATGTTCCTGACCCGGTTAGGTTTTCATTCCAAAGCCGTCGTGACGGGAGATATCACGCAGATCGACTTACCATCCGACCGCGTCTCCGGCCTGATTGAAGTGCGGGACATTCTCCGGGACATCGCCGGTATTGAGTTTGTGTATTTCGATGAACGGGATGTCGTGCGGCATCGCCTCGTTCAAGAAATTATCAAAGCGTATGACCGGCATTCGGTCGCGCCGGCGAATCCCGGAACATCGAGAAAAGGCGGGAATCTCGTGAAAGGGCAGCGTCCTGATCCCAAGGTTTCCCGTTCCTCATCTTCTCCCACAGGTTCCTGGGGCCAATCGCATTAATGCCGGTCGTGGTCGGCATGCGGCTTACGAGGTGGACGCTGCGCCTCGCGCCTCTCAGGAGCCTCGCCAATCGTATCCTCCAGTCCATCGGTGAACGCGAGGCGTTGCTCAGCCTCGAAATCGTAGGCGACGACCGGATGCGCCGCCTGAATCGAAGCTTTCGTCATCGTGATAACACCACGGATGTGCTGGCCTTTGCGACCAGGGAAGGGCCCGGCCCGCCATCGGCCCTGCTGGGGGATGTCGTCATTTCCCTGCCACAAGCCATTCGTCAGGCGCGCCGTCATCAACGGGGTGTCGATCATGAACTGGCCGTACTCCTCATTCACGGCATTCTGCATTTGTGCGGATATGACCATGAGCGAAGTGAACCCGAGGCCAGACGAATGACCCGACGCGAGCGGGCCGTTCTGCGTGGCATCGGTCCGATACCGAGGCTATTGGTATCCGGCGATTCAGATCCAGTATGATGCGTGACCGGGGTGCATGATCGGGAACGTGAAGGCAGAAGAGGATGAGGTGAGCGGTGGGCTGGTTTCAGAAACTGAGCGAGGGGCTCTCAAAAACACGCGATGCGGTCACCGGACAACTGGATCGGCTGCTCGGGCGCGCGGCTGACCCGGCTCTTTTAGATGAGTTGGAGGTTGCCTTAATCAGCGCGGATCTGGGCGTGCCGGTTGTCGAACGCGTCATGGAGAACTTGCGCGGACAGATGCGCGGGGGAAATTTTTCGGCGGCCGAGAAGGTGCGGGATCTGCTGCGGCAATCGGTCTTGGACATTCTGCTTCCCGCACAAGCGGCGTCAATCGACCAACTCATCGCGCAAGGGCCGCGTCCGTTTGTGATTCTTGCCGTGGGGGTCAACGGTGTTGGGAAGACCACCACGGTGGCAAAATTGACCCAACGGTTTCGCCAACAAGGGAACAGCGCGTTGCTTGTCGCCGGCGACACCTTCCGGGCGGCGGCGATCGATCAACTGCAGGTATGGGCGGACCGCACACAGGTTGACATCATCCGGCATCGGCCCGGCGCTGATCCCGCGGCCGTGGCCTACGACGGGATCACGGCTGCGAAGGCGCGCGCGACGGACGTGGTGCTCATCGATACCGCCGGGCGGCTGCACACCAAAACAAATTTGATGGACGAGTTGCGGAAAATCAAACGGATTGTGGCGCAAGAGTGTCCGGGGGCGCCCCATGAGGTGCTGTTGGTCTTGGATGCGACCGTCGGTCAGAATGCGATTGCGCAAGCCAGACAATTTCATGAGGCGGTCGGCGTGACCGGCATTGCGCTGACCAAGCTGGATGGAACGGCCCGCGGCGGCATTGTGGTGGCGATTGCTGATACGCTGAAAATCCCGGTCCGGTTGATCGGAGTCGGGGAATCTGTTGAGGATCTCCAGGACTTCAACGCCAAAGCCTTTGTTGACGCATTGTTCTGACCTGTCCGGCCGGACCGGACCCTCTACCGTCTTTCCTGCGTTTTCGCTCAATTTCTTCTCATCCCGCGAACCTCATGCTAGGCTGTTTCTTGAGAGCCGACCCTGAGGGTGTGCCTGAGCGCAGCAACCGTTGCACATGGGCGAGAAAGAACGATGACGACGTTATTGGTAATCGACGACGACCGATTGCACTGCGATCTTTTGCAGGTGGCATTGTCTCGCCACGGGTATCGCGTCAGTACGGCGACCAGCGGGCGGGAGGGAGTATCCCTGTTCCGGCAACTTCGCCCCGTCGTGACGTTGCTTGATCTGCGAATGCCGGAAATGGACGGGTTAGCGGTGCTCAAAGAGATTCGGACGTACGACCCCCGCGCCGGAGTGATTATTCTGGGGGGTGGGGCCACCGAGGAATTAGAGAATCTCGCCCGAAAATTACACGTCACGGATTTTTTTCGGAAGGGCTTGTCGTTGGATGTGCTGGTTGGCGCGGTGCATCGGATTGCCCAACAAGCAAGGCGTGAGGCATCACGCGCCCAGTCTCTGGCGAGCAATGATGCCGATCAGCCTCCCGGGGAACAGGTTCTCGTCGTTGATGACGATGTGATGGCGCGCGATCTCCTGATGCGTTTTCTCAGTCTGCGCGGATACCGTGTCCGAGGCGCCAAGGATGGCCGTGAAGCCCTGCGAATGATCGAGGAGTCGGCGCCGGATTTGTTAATCCTCGATCTCGTCATGCCGGAGATGAACGGCGTAGAGTTATTGAAAGTCCTGGCCGGGCGCGACTATGCCGGACGGACGATCATTTTGAGTGGACATCAGAATGATCCGTTGCTGACGGACGCCTGGGCGTTGGGGCCGCAAGAAGTGCTGGATAAACCGCTTGATTTGGAGCGAGCCTTGATGGCTATCCAGCTTGTGATGGTGTGCCGGGAGTGTTAATCTTCATCGTCCACCTTGGGGTGCCGGTGAAGAGTGAATTGTTTGCATCGCCTCATCCGCTTCAGTCTGCTTGCCGTTTGCCTCGTTCCTGCGCTTGCAGTCGCTGAGTCTGGCTCCGCTTCACCGACCATTGAACATCACCAGCTGACGCTCGAGCTGCTGCCGGATTCCCATCAGCTCATCGCGACGGATCGCCTGACCCTCGCGGGAGGATCTCCCGGTCAGGTGTGGGCGTTTTCTCTCGCTCCCACGCTTCACGTCGAGCACATCCAGGATGTCACGCATTGTCACGCCCCCTGTGAAACGGCTCCGGAGGTGGCCTTCGAGAGGGAAGAGGCATCAGGCCGGTCGGAGCCGCAGCGCGTGATCCTGAAGCAGCCGGCCACAGGTCGGGGAGACGGCACGGTAGAATTGAAGTTCTCCTATCGCGGGGTGATCGACGATCCGCCGCGGGACCCGCGGCACCTTCGGTTTGTCACGCCGAGCGAGACCTCCGGGCACATTGGCCCTGAAGGCGTGTATCTCAGCAGTGAAAGCCAATGGTATCCCGACCTGAATGGTTCGCTTGCCACCTACGACGTCACCGTGACCTTGCCTGATGGGTGGACCGCTGTGACGCAGGGAGCCCCGCAGTCTGACCCGGCGCGTTGGGTGGTCTCGAGTAAGAGCGAGGCGCTGACGGTCGTCGCCAACCGGTTCATTGTGAAGGCTCGCACTTGGACAGCGCAGTCGGGGCAGTCCATCCGGCTCGCTACCTATCTCTTTCCCGACGAAGCCTCGTTAGCGGATGAATATCTGGACGCCTCGGCGCGATACCTTGATGCCTACATTCCCCTGCTCGGGCCCTATCCATTTTCGCAATTTGCCGTCGTCGAGAATTTCTTCTCCAGCGGACTGGGCATGCCTTCTTTTACCCTGCTGGGAAGCGCCGTGATCAAGCGGCACTATACGCAGCCCTATGCGCTCGGCCATGAGATCGTGCATTCGTGGATCGGAAACGGCGTGTTCAACCGGATCGATCGCGGCAACTGGGTGGAGGGGCTGACGACCTATCTCTCCAATTACTACTACCATGAGCTCATGGGCGATGAGGCGCAAGCCCGCGAGCAGCGACGATTGATGCTCATGGGATATGCCGTCTACGTGCGACCCGGCGAGGAGTATCCCGTCATACGGTTCGCCCAGAAGCACGATGAAAAGGACAACGCCATCGGTTATCAACAATCCGCCATGGTGTTCCATGCGCTCAGACAGGAAATCGGCGAAGCTGCGTTTTGGAAGGCGCTGAAACAGATACCGGAACAGTATCTTGGAAGGGCGGCTGAGTGGCGTGATCTGGAGCGCATCTTTCAGGACGTAGCAGGGCGAGACCTTCGATGGTTTTTTGCTCAGTGGGTCGAGCGGGCCGGCGCGCCTGAAATTGAGCTGACTCGTGTGTGGGTGCAGCCGTCAACCGGAACTTCCGGGGAGACGAATACGGTGGAGGCGATGGTGCACATCGCCCAGCATGGCGTCCCCTATCGAATCGCGGTCGATCTGGAATTTGTGCTGGACGGCGGACGTGCCCACCGAGCGCGTATCCATCTGACGGAGGCCCAGCAAGATGTGGTCGTGCCTCTAACGGAACGTCCGCTGGCGGTTCGACTGGACCCGGGGCTGCAGGTGTTTCGCCGTGTGGCACGGAATGCGTTAGCGCCTATGTTGAATCTGTACGTGACGGATGCCCAACGGACGGTTCTGTTGCCCCGGGTGTCATCAGAGCCACCGAGTCCCTTCACCGACATTGTTCAACGAATTGTCGCACAGGAGGCGTCGAAGCCAGGGAGATCGCGCACGACCGTGAGAGAGCCGGGAAACCATACGACGGATGTGCCGCCGGGATCGTTGCTGGTGCTGGGCGGGCCCGGGGAGAATCCCGCGGCGGCAGACATGCTACGCGACTGCGGCGACCATGTTCGTTTCGGCGAGAAGGGATTTGCGGTGGACGGGAAGGCGTACGAAGGCCCTACGATGGCGCTGCTGGTATCCTGCCGGCGCGACGATCAGCCGGGCAGCGTGGTGACTCTTCTCCACGGGGTGACGCCGCAGGCGCTTGGCCGCGTGGCCCGGCTCTTGTTTTTTTACGGATGGCAGAGTTATGTGGTGTTTCACGAAGGGGCCGTGGTTGCACGGGGAGATTGGGAGGATAAGATGACTGCAGAGGTGCGAATTGAAACACGTTAAACACTTCATGGTAGGAATGCTGGGGCTCGTGCTCTCCCTCGCTGCGACGAGTTCGGGGGGTGCGGCATCCAAGCCGTCAGAAACCGCAGTGACGCCAGCGGCCTCCTCCGAGCGGCACCTCACCAATATCAAGCAACTCACATTCGGACGGCAAAATGCCGAAGCGTATTTTTCGTTTAGCGGCGACAAACTGATTTTCCAGTCCACGAACAATTGGATGAAAGATACGTTTGCTGCGGCGATGCATCCGGCCGATATCCCTCTCGGCTGTTATCAAATGTACGTGATGGATCTCGTGAGCGAAAAGATCCGGATGGTCAGCACCGGTTCTGGCACCACGACCTGCGGCTATTTCTTCCCCGGTGACCGGCGCGTGTTGTACTCGTCCACTCATCTGCGAGGCCCCAATTGTCCCCCCAAACCGAAGCGGGATGGCGGTGCCTACCGGTGGGCGTTGGATGACTATGATTTGTTCTCCGTCCGGATTGACGGGCTGGACCCGCAGCGATTGACCAATACCCCCGGATATGACGCCGAGGCCACGGTGTCCCCCAACGGGAAGACGATTGTCTGGACCTCCATGCGCGACGGGGATTTGGATATTTACACCATGGATCTGGACGGAACGCATCCCCGGAGGCTGACCCAGGAAATCGGGTACGACGGCGGGGCGTTCTTCTCGCCGGACAGTAAGCGGATCGTCTATCGCGCGCAGCATCCGAGCAATCAGGACGAACTGGATCAGTACAAATCGCTGCTGGCTCAAAATCTCGTGGAGCCGGGCCGCCTGGACATCTTTATCATGAACGCCGACGGGTCGAACAAGCAGCAGGTCACGAGTAACGGCGCGTCGAACTTCTCGCCCTATTTCCATCCGGATGGGCATCGCGTCATCTTCTCGTCCAATGTGGAAACGCGCAATGAAGGAGGGCGGCCTGAGTTTCATTTGTATCTCACCAATGAGGACGGCTCAGGCCTGGAGCGATTGACGGTGGCCGGAAAGTTCAACAGCTTTCCCATGTTCTCTCCGGACGGAAAGCACCTCGTGTGGGTGTCAGACCGGAACGCGAAAGAGCCGGGAGAATTCAACGTGTTTCTTGCCGACTGGGTTCCATGACCGAATCAGGTGACGGGCAGGCTGCGCCGGCATCGGCGCAGCCTGGGCCACCACCGGATTGCCCGCCGGTCCCGGCGGTGATCCTCTCCGCGCTTGTGGTGCTCGGGTCATTCGTCGCGCTCTTTTACATCGATATTCCCATCCTGCGGTTCCTCCGCTCGCATAATCTGTCGGCGCTTCAATCCTTGGGCGATCTTGGCGAAAAACTGGGGAACGGGGGGACGTTGATTACCATCAGCGTGCTTCTCCTGGGAACCGGATATCTATTCAAGCGACAAACTTGGATTCGTACGGCGGTGGATAGTCTGCTTGCCCATGGGGCAGTGGCATTGCTGGTGAACAGCCTTAAACATATCATTGGCCGTCCGAGGCCGCGCTTGACCCATTCTGACGGATGGCACTGGTGGCCCTCGTTACAGTCGGGGTTAGACTCGTTTCCCTCAGGCCATACCTCGGCGACGGTTGCCGTGGCGACCGTCTTGGCGCGCGCGTTGCCCAGGTGTTCATGGCTCCCGTTTGTCCTGGCCGGATGGGTCGGGGCCAGCCGGATTTGGAGAGGATCGCATTTCCCCGGCGACGTGGTCGGCGGGATGGTGTTGGGCTTTATGGTCGGATCGGTCTTCAACGGGCCGCTGCATTGGTGGGGCAGATCTTCCGCCCAGGCGATTGTCCGCATCGCGCCTGTCGTCTTGTTGCTGACAGGTATGTTCTGGGTGCTCACCCATCGCATTGTCGATCCGGCGATGGATCACATGCTGGTTGCGTCCGGGGTGCTGCTGGTGGTTGCAGGTTGGGTGCTGCAGGTGATGCCGCAACGGAGATCGGTGACCGGCCGCGGGGTGAAGGCGGTCGTAACCTCGAAAAGCTTGTTGCTGGCAGGGGTAGCGGTTGCGACCGGAGCTCCGCTCGTGATCGGACTCACCGGTCTCCTGTGTGTGGCGCGATGGAATGCTGCCACAAAGGACTCCGGTTTATTTGCTCCGCCATCCTGGCGCAAGGCCGGACTTTGCGCGGCGGGAAGTCTTGCGGGGGTCATCGCCGCCCAGTTCCTCAAAGGCCTTGTGCCGCTGCAGTGATGAACGATCAGTGCCCGGGAATCCGGACCGCTGGTTTCTCTGCATCCTCCGGGACGTGAATCAGCGATTGGTTCGCCAGCAGCGTATAGCCAAATTGTTCAAGCAAGACTGGATAGTCTATGGTTTCCACCGGCAATCTATTTCTGAGTTCCGTCGGCAGGAGGATCATCGTGCGGTTTGGCTGAGTCAGGTAAGGCTTGATGTTTGCCTCCTCATTCTTGGGAACCATGATGGCTTTCCGTTGTGCATAGAACACTAATGAAGGTCGAGGCTGACCATAAATGATCAACCGATCGTTCGGGCCGAGATTCATTCCGGCAATCTCTGCCAGCCGTTGCGGTGGATCGATGACCACGAGATGCACCAATGGAAAGATGAGTTGTGTGGTCGCCAGCACCACAAGAGCCAGCGAGCCTCCGGCCGCCCAGAATGCAGCGGGTCTTCTTGTTTCGCTGAATCCAAAGTAGGCGACGAGGCCCATGCCCACCAGGAAAATCGAGGCGATGGTATAGGGGCCCGGTCCGAGCCCCACCTGTCTCGCCAGGGGAAATTCATTGATCAGTTTTGGGGCTAACCATGTGGGGTAGAGGGGTGGTAATAAAGCAAAAGCCAGTGCCAGGATACAGCCCACGGCGGTAATGGTGTGGATGGCGGCGCGTAGGTTTGGCGCAGCATGGTCGGTCACACAGCGATTCCAGAAGGACGCCGTCAAGATCGCCGCAGCGGGAAACAGTGGCCCGATATAATGCGGCAGACGCGTGGAAGAGAGACTGAAAAACACGAGCCCCCCCAACACCCAGACAGCGGCAAACCACTCGAGCGCCGGTGAGGACCGGGTTGAGTCCTGGTCCTGAGCCGGCGCGAGTGCTCCGGCCTGTCGTGCCTCCCGCCAGCTGCGATAGGCCTGGTACCAGGCAAAGGGCAGGAGTCCGCTCCAAGGGAAGAACCCGAGAAGGAACACGGGCAGGTAGAACAACAGGGTGCCGCCGTGTCCTTCCATGGTTCCAAAGAAACGGCCGATCGTATCGCCCTGCGCGGAGGCCGTATACCGTTGTCCATGAAGGTTCAACATCATGAGATACCAGGGGAGGGCCAGGGCGAGAAAAAGGAGAAGGCCAGGAAAGAGCTGTCCCTGCCGACGGAAGAGCGGCCAGGAGCGCGTGAGCCAGAGATACGGCCCCACCGCCAGCAGAGGAATCAGAAAGCCGATCGGTCCCTTCGTCAGCGTCCCGAGCGCCATGCCGATGTAAAAGAACCATATGAAGTGGCGTTCACGTCCCTCTCCATGGAGGCCCAGCCAGAACCCATAGAGAGACAGCGTGGTAAAGAAGATCAACACACTGTCGGTGAGCGCCATGCGACTCAGCCCGATGATCTCCAGATTCAACAACAGCATGGCCGCGCCGAACAGGCCGGTCACCGGTCCTCGACACCGTGTCAAAAACACATACTGAAGGAGGATCAAGCCTAGACCGAACAGGGCGGACGGAAATCGCGCCGCGAATTCGTTGACACCGAACAGATGGTATGAGGCCGTCATCAGCCAATAGACGAAGACCGGCTTGGCGAAGCGCGGCTCATAGTTGAACGTGGGGCTGATGTAATTGCCCGTTTCGTACATTTCCCGGCCGGCTTCCGCGTTTCGCCCTTCATCCCGATCGGTCAGGCCGAGGGACCCGAGCCCGACAAAGAACAGCACGGCAGCCAAGGCCAACAAGACGAGGAGCGTCACTGGTTGAATCGATCGGTCAATTGGCGCAGGCGTCTGCAAAGACGGGACTTCTCCGTTCATATGAGGTTCCATTACGATTTGATCGCCGGGGATGCTGTGCCGGAGTCGGCAGAGTTCGGGCGGTGAATGAGCATGAGGTTGCGGAGATAGACGATACTGCCGATGCTCTGTCCGGCAATGAAGACCGGGTCCTGCCGATAGATGGCGTACGCGAGCGTGATCAACCCGCCGATCATGCTCATATACCAGAACGCCGTCGGCACGCGGCTCTCGGCATGGCGCTCAGAAGCGATCCACTGGACCACCCAGCGCATAAAGAAGATCCCCTGTCCCAGGAATCCGATAATCAGCCAAATGGTATCGAGTGTCATAGCTGTACGGAGGCCGAGGTCGAACGGGAAGCGGAGGTGGCGGCGATGCGGTAGTGATACCGCAGGCAGCGGTGCTGCATCCATCGTACGGCCACCAGATCGTACAGGCCTTTGAACAGACGGTTGCCAACGCCGTATTTCGAGGTTCCGCGCGTGCGCGGATAATGGCGCACCGGCACCTCGGTGACGGTGAACCCGTGCATCAGGGCCAGGGCGGGGAAAAACCGGTGCATGCCCTCAAAGAGCTGCAGTTTTTCCACCACTGCCCGGCGAAAGAGTTTGAGCGAGCAGCCGGTGTCGTGGACACGGTCGCCTGTGACGGCGCTGCGGACCTTGTTGGCAATCCGGGACGAAATCTTCCGTGTCAGGTTATCGTGGCGGTCTTTTCGCCAGCCACAGACGAGATCGAAGGTCTGGATGTGCGGAAGCAGCGTCGCGATATCAGCCGGGTCGTTTTGCAGGTCGCCGTCGATGGTCATCACCAGTTCTCCTGTCGACTGCTTAAACCCCGCGTCGAAGGCCGCCGATTGCCCGTAGTTGCGATCGAAGTGAAAGACCTTGACCGTGCGGTATTGCGCGGCCAGGCCATCCAGTACGTCTGAACTGCCGTCCGAACTGCCGTCGTCGATAAAGATCAACTCGAACGGGGCCGATCGCGACTCTTCCCGGCCATCCAGGACCTTCACCAATTGCTCTGTCAGGGGGACCAGATTGTCGCGTTCATCCTTGATCGGGATGACCACGGAAGCCCATGGGCGGGTAGCCACAGTCATGGAGCGGGATCAGTTCCTTTGCGCAGCCGTTGATCAGTATGCACGGGGCATATTCTACAAAACGCACGGAGGGGTGGTCAAACGATTCTGTCTCCCGCTCAACGGTGTTGTTGATTCATGCGGATCAGGACGTGCTAATCGATGGACACCTGCCGGTCGACATGTGTTGAAAAGGTCGGATCGTTCGAGACGAAGATCACCGACCAGCGCTCGTCTTTCGCGCAGAGTCGGCGAAGCAGCAGTTCCCTTGTGGCGGGAAGCAGATTGTGGAGGGTTCCGTCGAAAATGAGAATTTGCGGACGGGTGACAATCGCGCGGGCCACGAGAAGGCGGAGAATCTGACTGACTGAGAGATGCGTCTCCCCACCGGAGACGGGGGTATTCAGGCCTTGGGGCATTAAATCGATGTCGTTGTCCAACTCCACAAAACGCAACGCCCATTGAAGATCTTGGTATTCGATCGTAGGTCTGCCCAGCGTGATGTTGTCTTCCAGCGTCCCGTCGAGCAACGTGGGATGGGAGTCCAGGATGAGTCCGCGCACACGGCTGATCGAGTCGCGCCTCACTTCGGCCAGATTCATGGCGTTGTACCGAACGAATCCGGTCGAGGGTGGGTGAAGACCGGCCAGGACTTTGGCAAGGGCGGTCTTGGCCCTGTTGGTGCCGCACAAGACGCTCACGGTTTCTCCCGGGGCTACCTCCAGAGCCACGTTCTGAAAAATCGGCACCCCGTCCTGAGCAGTGTACGAAAGGTTCCGACACGTCAGGCGAATGCCGGAGTCCACGAACTGCGTCGCCGGCAGTGTTTGCTTCGCGCCGTCCTCTTCTGTGGGCAGGGAGAACACGGCGGCCATTTCGCGGCAGGACACGAACGTAAAAAACATCGCGACCATACGCCGAGCCAACGTGTCCATGTTGAGCAGCAGGTTGCCGACCAGCACTTCGGCGGCGGCGAATTGCCCGACCGTCAATTGTCCATCAACCACCAGGAGTCCCGCTGTGATGAGGAGCCCACTATGGCCGACGACTTGCCACAAGGCCGCGGCTTTATACTGCCGTCCGGTAAGCGTATCGGAACGTCGCTGCCGAATTCGGGCATAGATGCGGGTCAGGGTATCGGTTCGCTCCAGCAGATACGGGCTGTCTCCTGCTGCCCGGAGGTGGGGAAGATTGTGCGCGATATTCTGAATCCAGCCGAATATCTCATAGTGCAAACGGGACATTTCTAGGGTGATAAAGAATCCTCCTCGCCCAAACAGGGTGAGCAAGCCCACAAACCCGAGAATCAACACCAGAATGTAGAGCACGAAGTAGGGATGAAACAGGATCAGCAGGGTCATCCCGATGGCGCCGACCACGGCGACGTTAAAGAGATCTGCCACCATGGCCACCAGGGCGCGGGTCAGCAAGTCGGCCTCCATGAACCGGTAGGCTTGCGGCATGGCACACGTATTGTCGCGAAGGCGGGGCAGCAGGCGGGTGAACGCGATGGCGACGCGCGTGTAGATCCGCTGTTGCAAGGTCTCCACCGCGCGCGCCTGTAGCACACGAAAGGCCGCGACGCCGGTCAAGGAACTGGCGACGAACAGCGCCAGCGTGAAAATCATGCGGGGTTCCATTGCAAAGGAGAACGTGCTGACGAGCTCCTGGACGGCAATGGGGACACAGAGGAGGAAAAATCCAATGGCCACTGCATAGGAGGCAATGATGCCCAGGATCGATCGCTCCAGTTTCAGCAGTATGCCCAGGTGAGCGAAAATGTCGCGGAGGACTGTCGTCAGTTGATATTGGGGATAGGCCGGTGTCGTTGCGGGGGACTGGTTCACAAGAAACTCCTACCGCGTGGGCGCTGGTAGGAGTTATCAGCCGTGCGAGGTTCGCAATCGGCGGTTCTCGGTGAACTCCATCACCGGAGGGATGCGTACGGCGGGGCAAAGTCTAGACTGAGGCCCCGTCTTTCGTCAACACCGTGCGACGTTCATTGGGGCTGATGTTCGCGAGCCGTACTGGTTTCGCACGCTGCAGCCTTGCTGGACGAATTGTTTGCGCATCCGGTTAGCGGAGGAAGAGGGATCTGACGATCAAGGCCGTGCCGGACAGAAAGAGAAATGCGGCAACCCGGCATAGCCCGATCCTGGCGCGGCCGTCAATCGGTCTGGGGCAGGCCTGTCCGGTTACCGGATTTTGGCAGGGCCATCCGATTCCGCTGCGGCGGTGATGGTGAAGCGCATGGTGCCCATCAGGCTCATGTCGTTGATTTGCTCGCCGGCGTGGATTTCCACCCGATAGCGTCCCGGTTTCCAGCCGCTGTCCGCAGGAAATAACTTCAGATAGCCGGTTTGATCTTCCAGGGCGATGTACATCGCATCTTCAGCGATCACGAGGCTTGTGTCCGCTCCAGCCACGTCCTCGGGATAGCAGCGCCCGAAGACCTGAAACGATTGGTAGTGCTGGTGCAATTCAAACACGATGAAGATGGGTTTGGTACCGGCGAGGAAGCGCTCGGTTGGTTTGACGGGAACAATTTCATGGGTCCGCTGGAACCCCAATTCTTCGTCGAACCCTTCGGCAAGCACAATGTGGCGAAACATGCCTTCAGGCGGCGCATCGAAATTGTACGGTTTGGCGCTCTCGATACGGTTCTGAAAATCCGGAATCGGGACGTTGCGCGTCAGGGGGAGCTCCTCGGCCAAGAGGAGGGAGCCGGAGAGAAGAACGATGGGACAGGCAAGCGCGCACACCGATCTCATCCTGTCTTGGTACACTCTGCCCGGCGGGCCTGTCAAGAATGCGTCAGCCGCCGGAGCCTCGGCCGGCGTGTCTTTGACGGAGAAACAGTGCGGATGATGGGATGTTGGATTCCTCCAGAAGAGGTTGCGGCTGAAATTTGCTTCCTGTTAGACTTTCCCTCTTTTTACGGGGGGACAGCATGGAACAGCACCTCATGACACCAGTCGAGGATCCCGATGCGCTACCGCAACCGATCGGAGAATATAAGCCGGTCGATTACTGGCAGGCCCATATCAACACTCTGTTCTATCAACTGCGGGGTGATCAGCAACGCAGTTTCTATCAGACCTTCGCCTCGGCCGACTATCGGTTGGCCCATGCCTTGGCGGCCGATTATTTCGAACAGGTGGTCAAGCGTGACAAGAAGGCCGCTGCGAAGCCTTCTGCGTCGGGTGATTCCGCTACCCGGTCATCCTTGATCGTGATGGAGTGGGGGCCCGGCAACGGCAACCTGGCGGCCTGCTTCCTCAGCCATTTGCAGCGTCTCGACAAGGCGGGTCAGGTCTATCCCCGAGTACGCTATCTGTTGGTCGATTCCCACGCCCCTGCGCTGGAGCGGGCGCGCGCACATCCTGATCTGGTCCCGCATGTGTCCAAGGTCGAGTCCCTCTGCGCCGATGTCGAACATCTGGCGACAATCGCCGACGGCACGGTTGATCGGATTCTCTGTAATGAGCTGTGGAACGAATTGGCCACCAAGCTCATTGCGAAGAAGGGCGGCGAGTATGAGGAAGAGCATCTCCGCCCGAACCTCAATGAGCGCAAGGCGGCGGCGATTGCCGATTGGTCCGGCTTTGTCCGCGCGTTTGACGCGAAGGACATCGAGAAGTTGAAACAGTTCCCGCCTTTTCTGGACGATCTGATCTGGGAGCGTGAATATCACAAAGTGGATTGGAAAGACGTTCCCTATCGGAAGACCCTGACCGAATTTATGAAGGCGATCGACGATGAGGTGTTAGTGCCGGTGAATCTCGGCGCCTGCGCGTCGATCAAGGAAGCGAAGCGGGTGCTGGCGCCCGATGCCGTGGGATTCAGCAGTTTCGATGCAGGAACGGCGGACATGCAGGTGCTCAACGATCCCGAGAAGCCTTGTTATGGCCTATTCGGCGGCCAATACAGTTTCATGGTGAACCTGGCGCTCATTCAAGCCGTGGCCAAGCACCTGGGGATCACGACCACGACCATTGAAACCCAACGGGAGTTCGTGGGCAGCCGACTCGGGACGAATGTGATGACGCTGATGGATCTGCTGGCCTGTCATCCGACGGTGGGTTCTAAGGTTCAACCATGGGAGTTGGATCGGCTGACGTTGAAAACCATTCGCACGCTGAATGACATCTACGAGAGCCCGTATCAACGGAAGATCGAGTTCCCCCTGCGCAATGAAATGCCCGCGGAAGAACGGGAGGCCGCGCAGGGGACGCTCCTTTCCATGAAACCCAATGGAATTCCCGATACCATCGCCTATGTCACGGAAGAAGAGTTGAGTCAGGCGCAGGGCGAGTTGGAATCGCTCGGGTACGAGCGAGAGTCCTGGTTGATGGCCCTTGGCGCACCTCCGAGTCCCGTCGAATACTATCATTTCGGGTTTCGGCCGTAGGGGTTGATTTCGCCATTGGAGGACGGGGACGCAAGGAGGCGTTTGTAGGAGAAAGAGCTTGACTAATTCCAGTCATTTCTATAGCCTTTCCCGCGATTTCCGATAGAAGACCCGTCCTTCTCCGTGCGTGGCGAAAATTCAGAAGGGGTTGGGGCTCGCAGGCAAGATCATCTCAGACGACCTACTTCACGAGAGGCAGTCGAGTCGCCGGTTCGTGGATGTCTGTCGTGCGAATAATCGCACAGCTGTAACAAGGAGCATACAGTACCATGTTTGGTTCGTTCGGCTGGATGGAGCTGCTGCTGATTCTCATCATCGTGCTGATCATCTTCGGGGCGGGGAAAATTCCCCAGCTCGGTGAGGGATTAGGTAAAGCAATCAAAGGGTTCAAGAAATCGGTTCACGAAGCGGATGCCATTGACGTGACGGCAAACGAAACGGAACCTGCCGCGGCTCAGCCGGAGGCACAAATCCAGCAAACCGGACAGTCGGCCACACCGCCGCCTGCGCAGCAGGCCGGTGCGGCTCCACCGCCACGGACGACGCAGGGGTAACTTGCGAGACTGAGGATGCAGACCGGGTGACGGCCATTTCATCTCGAGGTCGCAGCACCGGGTCTTTTACACAATCACCTCAGTGGGAACACCATGTTCGGTCTTGGCGCTGGAGAAATTCTCATCATCCTGGTCATCGCGTTCCTGTTGTTCGGGCCCAAGCAATTGCCCGAAATCGGGCGTCAGGTGGGCAAGGCCGTCAAGGGATTCAAGGAGACGGCGGACGATCTGAAGAAGACGGTAGAACCCGAACTCAACATGATCCAGCAGGAAATGAAGATGGTCGAGCAGGATTTCGAGTCGTCGATGAAAGAAGCGGAAGAGCAGATTAACCACGCAACATCGGGCGTAGAGCACGGGGCAGAGGAATCGGGTTTGCCCAAGCAGGCCTAATACCATTTTATACTCGCTCTACGGCTGTGAAGGGAGGTGACCACAGCAACAATACAAGACTAACGGTGTGAGGGGCTCGCTTCGAGATCGAAGCAGGGTCATGATCGGATGGTGGGCACCATTCTGGTTCGGCAGACCTAGACCCGCACACATGAGTTGGCTTTGTAGTGCAATAGCGGTTGGATTTTAGGCGGCACCCGGAGTGAATGGGTACACAAAGGGTTGCCATCCAATTCACAGGAGGAACGCTATGAAACGCATCCATGGACGGACCAGGTGGGGCCGGTTGGCCGCCATCTTCGGCGCTGCGGCAATCTCAGCTCTGCAGTGTCTGACGCTCCCGGCCTTCGCCGGATTCGAACTTCCCCCGGGCGAACGTATCACCAATCTCCCAGCTATCCCTCGCAACATGCCGCAGAAAGAAGCGTACGAACTGTACGATCCGGTCATCGGCCGGAATTTCGACATCAAGAACCTCTGGATGCGCGCCGACCTGCGTGTCCGTCCGGAAATGCGGAACAACGCCTGCTTCGGTGGCGCGCAGGGGGCCGGGGGAACATGTAACTCGTTCGGAACCAGAGGGACTGCTCCCAGTGGTGGCAACAAGGGCAATGACATGTTTGTGCAGCAGTGGATGCGGTTGGGCATCGGCTACGATTTGTCGCCGGATGTGAACTTCTATGTGGAAATTATCGATAGTGCGACCTGGGGTGGTAACGGAAGTGCCACGAACGCGGGGAACGGCGGCGACCCCTTGAACCATAATGGTGGCGCTATACAAGGGGCTAACACCAATGGCAACGGAGGCCGTTTGGGCGTCCGCGCGGCCTACATGTTGATCAGAAATTTGGCCGATGTGCAGGGCTTGAGCGTGAAGGTCGGCCGTCAATATGTGGTCTTCGGCAATCACTCCCTGTTCGGTCACTTCGACTGGGCCAACACCGGCTATTCGCATGACGGTGTGATGTTCGCCTATCAGACCAAGAATTGGGACAGCTACTTCGGTTGGTTCCGGAATTCGGAAAGCGATCTGGGTCAGGCGGCTGCTGTTGGAAGCGGCGCGCCGAATATCGCCGGTGGTAACGTTAATGGCGTAATCAATCAGGCGGGATCGGATGCAAACCGCGATGCCGACATGTTCATTTTCTACAACCAGATCAAGATGGTCCCCGGCATGGTCATCGAGCCGTTCTA